>MDSV01085585.1_pt1 | contig 10966 bp, 10 predicted proteins | sample 810851 | NCBI WGS metagenome assembly MDSV01 (sample SAMN05326640, study PRJNA326480) | marine metagenome | isolation source: seawater | place: Atlantic Ocean: North East | collected 2012 | reverse complement strand
TTTTATTCCTGGATGAAATCTAAGTTGATAGCCAACACAAAATATTAATTTTTTTTTTTTTACAATTTTTTTTAATTTTTCTAGATTTCTTAAATTGTGAGATATAGGTTTTTCAACAAATATATTACTTCCTAATTTTGCAAATTTTAAAGCATATTTAATATGTTGATAAATAGGATTTGTGATGAAAACTATATCGAATTTGAACTTGTTAAAATCACCAGGACTAATTTCTCTTATATTATAAAATTTTGTTAATGATCTTACTTTTTTGGTTTTTAAATTATCATCAATTACTAAATTTCTCAAAGTAGACCTGTAACAAAAAAAATTTGCTTTTTTTCTTTTAAGCAGATTAATCAGTATTCTAAGATGCCTCTGTCCTGCAGATCCCAAACCTATAAATAGAACATTGGTCATAATTTTGATTTATTTTGTGTTTAATATATTCTAATTATAAATTAAATAAACCACTGTAAAATGTATTTCTATAAAATTAAACCTATAATTAATGATTTTAAAAAAATTTTAAGCTTTGTTGAAAAAAAAAATAAATATAAATTTTTTCTATTACAGATTCATATTTTTTTTAGCTCAGTTTTGGAAACTTTTTCTATATTTACAGTTATTCCTTTAATTGACTCATTGAATAATTCATCTGATACAAACACATTAACTTTCTTAAAACAATATATTGATCCACAGTATCTCAATACTTTTTATTTAATAATTCTTTTTTGTTTTTTTTTAATAACCAGCAATATTTATTTAATATTAATAAAAAAAAAAATAACAGATTTCGGTTATGCATTAATGCTTGAAATACAAAAAAAAGTTTTTCAAAAAATCATTCATAGAAAATATAATTTTTTTATTAATAAAGATTTATCTTATTTTAATAATGTAATTTTACATGAGGTACAAAGAATAAAATCAGGATTTATAGAGAGTTCTTTATTCTTTATTTCTCAAATACTTTTAATTTTTTTTACTTTCATTGGTCTAATGCTTTATGATTATAAAATAACTATATTTATAGTTATTATTTTATTTACTTTTTATCTTTTATATCTCTTGATCATAGGTGACAAAATTCTAAAAGCTTCCAAACTAAATACTGACTTTAAAATAAATACTATACAATATTTAAATGATATTTTTTCTGTGATTAAGACGATTATATTTAAAAAAAACAAATCAAAATTTTATGAGAAATTACAGCACTTTTTGTCTCAAAATTATAAAATAAATGCTTTTGAACAAGTAATTGGTAATATAATCAAGAATTTATTTGAAATATACTTTTTATTAATAATATTAATAATTCTTTTAATAGGAACTAAATCAATCGAAATTAGTAATATTTTATCTTATGGAATATTCTTATTTGCTGCTTACAAAATAATACCATCTTTTCATAAAATATATTCTCATTTAATATCCTTTTTAGGATCTTCAAATTCTTTAAAAATCATAGTAAGTGAACTCTCTAATAAAAATCAATATCCAGAAAATATTGATGACAAATCTAAAATAAAAAAAATTATATTTCGTGATGTTTCTTTTTCATACAATCAAAGAAAAAAAGTTTTGTATAACATTAATTATGAAATGGTTGAAAATAAAATTATTGGAATTTGTGGTAAATCAGGTTCCGGGAAAACTACTTTTATTGATCTAATGAGTGGGTTAATTACACCTACATCAGGCATAATTACAATTAACCAAAATAAAGATAAATTAAATAATGAAACTCTAATGGCTCAAGCCTCCTATTGTTCTCAAAAAACAATATTAATTGATGACACTTTGAAAAATAATATTTGTCTTGAGACAGACAATAATAATATTGATAAAAAATTACTTTTAGAGGCTATTAAAATTGCTGAACTAGATTCTTTAATTAAAAACTTTGATAATGGTATTGAAACTATAATTGGTCAGGATGGTGTAAGAGTAAGTGGTGGTGAGGCTCAGAGAATCAATATTGCAAGAACAATATATTCCAATAGGAATTTTATTTTTCTAGATGAATGTCTTAATAACTTAGATATGATCACATCAAACAAAATCTTAAATAATTTGAAGAACATTAAAAATAAAACTATTTTCTTTATCACTCATGATTTAAGACTTTTATTAAATTTTGAGGAAATACTAGTCTTTAACGATGGTCAATTAGTTGAAAAGAACAGTTTTTCTAATCTGAAGGATAATTCTAAAATATTTTTAGATTTATTGAATGAAAAAAATGATTGATGCATTAATTATAATTGATAATTCTTACAGAGAACATCTAAATTTAAACTTACTAAAAAAAATATTTGAAAAAAAAGGGTTAATTTCAAGAATTATTTCAAAACACTTATTTGAAGACGCAATTAATAAGTATAGGCCACAAATCGTAATTACACCAAGAATTACACAAAACTTTAAAAAGATTTTTGACTTATCAGAAAAATTTGATTTTAATATATTTTTACTTCCATGCGAACATGGTGGTGGGGACAAAGATAGAATAATTTCATTTTTAGTTGGCCATGAAAACAAAGATGGATACGACCTTAAAGATTTTAAAAATTATAGAAAAATAAAAAAAATTTTTGCACCTTCTGATATTTATAAAAAAATTTGTTTAGAAACTAAGCTTTTTGATGAAAACCAAGTTATAGTCACTGGAACTCTATCATCTGATTTTTGGTTTGAAGATATTTCAAATTTGATTGACTCCAAAAAAAATAAAGCGTCTGTTGGAATAGCAACTTCATTTAAATCAACTTTTTTTGGAATCAACTTTAATTCTTTTTTAGAAGGTTTAAGTTTTATAAAAGATATAACAAACAAAGATGATTTCGAAAATGCAATTAATAAAAATATTTATTTTCATAGCTTTGAGACGTTAAGTTTCATTCATTTGCTAAAAATTATTGAAGAAAATCCTGATATAAATTTTTCTTGGAGATTACATCCTCAAGAAAACATTAGAGGAGCGCTAATTATAGCTAAAAAGATTAAAAATCTTGAAGTAAATAGAGATATTTTTCCTTATAATTGGATAAAAGATCAATCTTTAATAATGCTTTACACTAGCACAATGATTTATGATAGTTATTTTTTAAAAACTCCAACTATTAGTTTAATAAATTTAATCCCACAAGATATTAAAATGAAATTAGAAAATACAAAAAAACCTCTTAAAACAAATCAGTCTGATAATGTAAAATCATTAGATGACATTATAAAAATTATAAAAAATAGAGACTTTGACCAATCCAAGAATATCAATGAAGATGAATTAATTAATGAGAGTATAAAAAATTATAATTTTCCAAGAAAAAAATTTGCAGTAGTTGCAATAACCGATGAAATAATTCAGCATGTTAAAACTGACAAAAATAATTTTTTTTTAAAATTGTTAATGGATATAATAATAAATATTAAAACAATCAGAGCAGCTTATTCAATAAAACATAAAGATAATCATTTAGATAAGGTGTTGAATCCATTACGTTTAAGGGATAAATTCAAAATAAATCAATTTATAAATAAAATCTTAAATAAAATAGTATGAAAATTTTAGGTGAAATTGGCATTAATCACAATGGAGATGTAACTATAGCAAAGAAACTAATAGATATATGTGCAGATCTAAAAATTGAGGCAGTTAAATTTCAAAAAAGAGATATTTACAAAGTTTATGATAAAAAAATGCTCTCTAGTCACAGAAAAAGTCCATGGGGAGAAACCCAAGAGGATCAAAAAAAAGGATTAGAATTTGGTGATAAAGAATATAAAGAAATTGATGATTATTGTAAAAGCAAAAAAATAAAATGGTTTGCCTCAGCTTGGGACATTGAAAGTTTAAAATTTCTAGATAAATTTAACTCTGAATACAATAAAATTGCGTCTGCAATGATAACTTCTAATAAATTTTTAGAAGAAGTTGCTAGAAGACAAAAATATACTTTTATCTCGACTGGAATGAGTGATATGAAAATAATTGAGAATGCGGTTAATATTTTTAGAAAAAATAATTGTAAATTCGAATTAATGTATTGTGTTTCAGTTTATCCATGTAAACCTGAATTGATAGATTTAAATTGTATAACTACTCTAAAAAAGCATTTCAATTGTGACATCGGTTACAGTGGTCATGAAAATGGAATAGCAATTTCTCTTGCGGCTGTCGGTTTGGGTATAACTTCTCTTGAACGTCATATAACTCTTGATAGAACGATGTATGGATCAGACCAAGCAGCATCTATGGAGCCAAATGGGTTCTCTCTACTGGTAAAATCTGTAAATAAAGCTCAAAAAGCAATGGGTAATGGGAAGAAAGAAATAATTTCTGAAGAAAATGATGTAATTAAAAAATTAAGAAGTCATCTTAAAAATATTTAAAAAATGAAAGTAGTTGCCATTATTCCTGCTCGAGCAGGCTCAAAATCAATCAAGAATAAAAATATCATTAAAATAAAGGGCAAACCTCTAATATGGTATTCAATAAATCTCGCAAAAAAATCAAAACTTATAGACCGGGTCATAGTTTCTACGGATTCAAAAAAGATAAAAAAAATTGCAACTGAGAGTGGTGCAGAAGTACCCTTTCTTAGACCCAAAAAAATTTCTGGGTTTTATTCAAAAGATATAGACTATTTAAAGCATTCAATTAGTTGGTTAAAAAAGGATAACTACAATCCAGATTTAATAATTTTATTAAGACCTACAACACCTTTTAGAGAACTTAAAATAGTTAATAAGGCAATTAAATTAATAAAAAAGATTAAATCTGACTCTTTAAGATCAGTGTCCATAGCTAAAGAGACCCCTTTCAAAATGTGGAAAAAAAATGGAATTTTTATGTCACCTTTATTTGGCGCAAAAAATATTCTCAAAACAAATTACCCTAGACAAAAACTTCAAAAATTTTTTTGGCAAAATGGGTATGTTGATATAATTAAACCCTCAACCGTTAAAAAATATGGTAATGAATTAGGTAAAAAAATTCTATTTTATGAAATCAAATCAAATATTTTTGAAATTGATTATAAGTACCAATTAAAATTTATTGATAAGTTTTATCAAAATTATAAGATTGTTGAGAGAAATTTATATCCATCCTAAGTATGATATCTAAAAACTACAAAGATCAAGTTAGAGTTGACAAATTAACTCTAAATGAACTTCATAAGTTGGATTATCTTAACAAAGACAAATTTGAAAAATTTGGAAAAATAAATGTTTTGTCGCTCATATTTGTGCAGTTACAGCATTATATTTCTTCATCAATAATAAATAAAGATACAAAACCATATTTTAAGTCTAATTATTTTCCATTCGTGAATTCAGAATATCTTAATAAAAATATTAATTTTAAAAATAAACTTCATTATAAAACAACAAGGAAAAACATAGATAAGATTAAAAAAAAAATTTATTCTTCTGTTCCTTTTGCTAAAATTTCAACATTTAATGTTCATTCTGATGCCTATAAAGATTTGGAGTATAGTTTAAATAAAAACTTTATTTTAAGAAGAAGAGTAGATTTTAAACCTATCAAGATTAATTTCTTAGATGAACAATTCAAAATTATTGATAATCACCTAGAAAATTTTGCAAAAAAAAATATGATTAGAAATACTGGATATGCAAAAAATTTTTTGAATTATTTGAATTATTTTTTTTGTGATGAACAAATTAAGTTAGATGATAGTGAATATTTGTTTGTTGGATCAAACGCTTTATTAGAAAATAGAATTACCTCCGCAAGATATCTTTTAAAAAAAAAAGATGTTATAAGTTTTAATCATGCAAATTATAACACTTTAATTATTGATGAACCTCATCAAGAATATTCTGAACATGCCTTTTGTACTTATTATGTTGATTACGGATCATTGAAAAAGTTAAAAAAAAAACTAAAATCAGACTTTTTACATCCAAAACGAATAATTAATATTAACAATCCAAAAATTTTTAAAACTTTATCTAGCATTAAAAGAGAAAAAAAAATTATTTTTATTCCCGATAGTTTTACTGGTGATCGAAGAGTAGGACCTCATAGAGATATGGATGACTCTAAATATTATAAATTCCAAAAAAAAATTGTATCTTCAAGTAATAATATTTTAATAAAAAAACATCCAAAAGAGAAGGTAGTTTTAAATATCAACACTCTAGCTAATAGATATTTTAAGTTTGATGAAAGAAAAATGCTTAAATCAGATTTAAAAACAATGTTAAACAAGTATAATTTATTTATTGTAGATAGAATTTCTCAAGCCTTTTTTGATGTTGCAAGAAGTGATACAAAAATATTGTATTTAGATATAGGACGGAGAAAAATAAAAAAAAAATTCGTTAAAGAAGTAAAAAAAAGAGCTCTATCTGTTAAAATAGATCCTTATAAAATCACCAACAGGGAAATTTTAAAATTGATCAAAAAAGCAGAAAATTTTGAGATTAAAAAGTCAAAAATATTTAGTATTGCTACTAATTCGTCTAAACAAATTACAAAAGAAATTTTAAAATTGATTAATTAATTAAATCTTATTTAGAAATAAAATAAATATTTTCTCTATCTGGTATTATTGATTTTGCATAAAATGTTTCAAAATTCATATCCCATAAGTTTATTAGTTTTTCTGGATTAATTATTTTTTTATTATTTAAGTCAATGTAAGAAGATATCAATATTTTGCTGTTGTGATTCATAATTTTTTTAACAAAAAAAACATAGTTATTTATTATTTCTTCAGACATCTCAATAAAAGAGTTTGAATTTTGAAAAATATCAAAAGAACATTTTATATCAGCAATTTTCCAAGGTGGTATACAAATGATTTCTAGATTTTCATTATTCTCAAAAAAAATTTCTTTTTTTTCAATTTCTACATAATCTTTGACAGCTGTGCCATAAATTGATTTTAAATATTCTGTAGCAACATATAAATTAATAGGTAAATCTAGATATATAAATTTTTTTAAATTTTTGTAATTCTCAACTAGAAAATGAATGTTTGCACCAAAACCTCCTCCAATTTCAAAAAAAGTCTTAGCAAATTTAAAATCTATTTTATTACTAAAATTTTGGTGAGTGTCAGCAATTCCTAAATAATAATTAGAAATTTTTTGATTTTTTTTAATAATATAATCTTCACAACCGAAGTTGGTAGTATTCTTCAATATAAATTTTTCTGATAAGTCATTAGTAAACCTATCGTTCTCCAGATATTTGGATTTATAAAGATTAAGTAATTTTTTAAAGCTGGATGTAAGTGTTATTTGTCTTAAAAAAATACTTCTAATAAATGGCGAATTTTCAAATATCAATTTTAAAAAACCTCTTAAACCTCCATAATAATCATTAAGAATATTTAAATTTTGATTATCACTAAAACTATGACCTATGTTATTATCTGATCCTCTAAAGTTATAAATTCCTTTTTTTTTAATTTCTTCATAGCTTTGAACATTTTTCTTGTACCAATAAGGACTCGGTTTATATAAATTTGTAGTTTTGCTGCTATCTTTAATCAATTTTTCTAATAGTTTAATTTTTTTTGTCATTTTCAATGTTTTAATATATGAAATATTATATTTAAATATTAATATACAATTTTTTTTTATATAGCTAAGTTAATTTAGTTAATTTATGTCGATAAATTTAGTCAAAAATTATATTTCGAATTCATCTAGTGTAATAAATACAATAGAAGAATATTCAAAAGAAATCATAAAAATTTCAAAGTTAATATCTAGTGCCCATAAGAAGAATAAAACAATATATGTCTGTGGGAACGGAGGTTCGGACTCTGAAGCTGAACATTTTGTAACAGAGTTATTGTGCACTTACCAAAATAAAAAACGCAAACCAATTTCAGCTATATCTCTAAATTCAAGTTCGTCCTCAATTAGTGCTTGGTCAAATGATTTCGATTATAAAACTTTTTTAAAAAGATCTATTCAAGCTCACTGCAAAAAAGATGATGTTCTGATTTTAATTACCACAAGTGGTGGTTCAAAAAATTCAAATCAATCAAAAAATATTATTAATGCTGGAATTGAAGCAAAGAAAAAAGGAATGAAAATAGTTGCACTCACAGGAAAAAAAGGAGGTGAAGTTTTAAAATTGTCTAATTTGAGTATACACATTAAGTGTAAAAAAACATCACACATCCAAGAAGCGCAATTAATTATCCTACATTTAATTTGTGAACTTTTAGAAAATCTTTAGTTTTTATTGTTAAAGAGTATTGAAAAATCTACATCCTTATTTTGAGTCACAAAATTTTTTACAATATTGATGTGCTCCTCATCAATCTCATATTTTTTTGACTTTCCAATATTATCTGAAATATCTGATTCTTTAAACTTTCCTTTAACTAATATCTTTATTTTTTTATCATAACTTTCATTTCTAGAAATAATCTCATTAAAACTCATTAATGTATAATTTACTATTTTTTTTTTTTGAATTAGTGAAAACCACATCTTATAAAAATACATCAAAAGATAAATATTTAAGCTGATGTCAGATTTATCAATATTGTCATTATTAACTTGATTATCTTCGATTATACTGAGAGGCCCACGATTTTTAAATTCACTAAACTTATAGAAATAATTTATTTGTTCATAAATATTTCTATAAGTTACAAGATAATGATTATTTTTGTAAAAAATATTTGCTAGTTTTAAATTTTTTTTAGTCGGAAAAAAATGTCCATAAAATAAATTATTGTCATTATATAAAAAAGAAAGTTTCATTTTTCTTAAGATCATGTGAATAGTTTTTATTTTAAATTGAATATTTCCAATCCCAGCATCTGTTCTAGTTCTCAATCTTTTTTTCCCTAGCATGAATTCTAACCTAGAAATCAATGTTTGAGATGCCGAACCGGGAGAAGCGCAAATAAATATATTCATATTACTTAGTTGTATCTATTTAAATAAATTGTTTGTAATTAAATAAAATTTGAACATATTACTACATAAAACATAGTACAATTAAAATAACAAATGCGTAAAATTATTTATAATATTTTTAAATATCCATTAATTCTAATTTTACTAAAAACTCCTGTTGTTAATTTATTGAAGAAAAGGTTTTTTAAGCACCGAAGTTTGAAATCAAGAGGATATTTTATGTTTGTTATAGATACGCTATTCGAAAGAGAATATCTTTGCAAACAAGAAAACAAAAAATATGTACGGGAACTAATTTCCTCTACTGTAGATTTTGGTGAGGGAGAAAAGTGGGCAAAACATTATTTTGTTAATTCTGCACAAAATTTAGATTCCTTAAAAAAATCAAAAGTTGGTTCTATTTCAGATTATGAGAATCGTCCAATTTTTGGTGAAATAATTAACTTTATAAAAATTCATAAATTAAGTAATGATGAAAATACAAACATAGTTCAATTAGGGTCCTCATCTGGAAAAGATTTGGAATTTTTTAATAATTACTTCCCTAAATTAAATTATATATCTACCGATATAAATGATGAAATATTAAATTTTCAAAAAAAAAAATATGATTATAAAAATTTTAAATATTTTAAATGTTTTGCTGAAGACATCGATAAATGTTTAGATCATTTCAATTTGACAAATAAAAAGTTAATTTTGTTTTCGATTGGATCGTTACAATATGTTGTACCTTTTTACCTCAAACAATTTTTTTCTAAAGTTAAAAATTTTAGAGATTTAAATTTATTCATATGTGAACCTATTAAATTATCTTTTATTGATAACAATACAGATTGTTCTCAATATAGGGGTAAGTCTAGTTATTCACATAATTACAAAAAATATGCTTTTAAATTTAATACTTTAGAAAAAAGAATTATTCGCCCGTACGAAAATACTGAATATCACTTTAAAGATACTGGAACTTACTATTTGCATCTTGCAAACAATAAATTAAAGAATTAAATTTTATTTTTAACTATGAAAAAAAAACTTTCCTTAATTTTTTTTAATATTTTAATTTTAATTGAAAAGTTTTTTTTACTACTGACCAAAAAAAGTATAATGATGTCATTAGTCAATATTATTCAAAAAAATTCATATAAATCAATAATGATCATGCAAAAAAAAGTAAGTTTTTTTATACCAAACACTACTACTAAATGGAGAGTAGATACTTTTTTTTCAAAAGAACCTGAAACTCTTGAATGGATAAATAGCTTTGAAAATAAAAAAAATTTAATATTTTGGGATATAGGAGCAAATATAGGTTTATATTCCATTTATAATTCATTAAAAAATACTGGCTCTACTACTATTGCATTTGAACCTTCAACTTCAAATTTAAGGGTTTTAACAAGAAATATATCAATTAATGATTTGGAGAAAAAAATAAAAGTAATACCAATACCACTAACTAATAAAAAAAATTATTTCCAAGAAATGAATGAAACTAACTTTATTGAGGGAGGGGCACTAAATTCTTTTGGAGAAAAATTTAATTTTGAAGGAAAAGAATTTAAACCTAAGATGAAGTATAGCTTGTTAGGAACAACAATTAATTTTTTTATTGAAAACTCAATTTTAGAAGTCCCTGATTATATTAAAATTGATGTCGACGGTATTGAACATCTAATTTTACAAGGTGGTGATAAGTTTTTGGGTGATAAAAAAATTAAAAGTTTGTCTATTGAAATTAATGAGAACTTTAAGGAGCAAAACGATAAGGTTTTAAATTTAACAAACAATTATGGATTCAAAATTTTACATAAAAAGAACAACGAAAAAATGCTCTCAAAAGATAGTAAGTTTAAAAAAACATATAATTATATTTTTATAAGATAATTTAATATATTTAAATTATAATAAAAATTTTTTTTCTGTTATCACAATCAAGTATCTAAAAATTTTTTTCAGTGCATAAATCAAGCCAATTGAGCTATTAGTACTGGTCAGCTGCACGCATTACTGCGCTTCCACATCCAGCCTATCAACG
>MDSV01237905.1_pt1 | contig 10967 bp, 14 predicted proteins | sample 810851 | NCBI WGS metagenome assembly MDSV01 (sample SAMN05326640, study PRJNA326480) | marine metagenome | isolation source: seawater | place: Atlantic Ocean: North East | collected 2012 | reverse complement strand
TTGGAGCGGGCAAAGGGGTTCGAACCCTCGACCTTCTCGTTGGCAACGAGACGCTCTACCACTGAGCTATGCCCGCATAATGTTAATAACTTAACCTAAATGTTATTATAAAACAACAATTTGCAACTAATAATTATTTAAATTAAACAACGTAAATATTAATAAAAAACTATGATTAAAGAAAAACTTCAGCGTGGAACAATTATCTATAAAATTTATTTATATTACAATGTTTTTATTAGATATTGTTTTTTTAAAAGGAATAAAAAATCATTTTCTCAATTCGGTGAAGATTTATTTATTTCAGATTTTTTTTCAAATAAAAATGACGGTAGATACGTTGATTTAGGTGCTTTTCATCCGATGAGGTTAAGTAATACTTACTTGCTATTTAAAAAGGGTTGGTCTGGAACAAATGTTGACTTAAATCCGATAACTATAGATTTGTTTAATATAGCTCGAAAAGCAGATAAAAATATTTGTTGCTTACTAGCAGATAAAAATAACGTTCTTAAAGATGTTTATTATGAAGATTGGAGCGCGGCAAGCAGCTTGACATCTAATGAAAATTTGAAAGATAAAAAACAAATGAAAACAAGAACTTTTGAGAGCTTAATTGATAAAAATTTTGATTTTTTAAATATTGACTTAGAGGGTCATGATTACGAAGTTTTAAAAACTATAGATTTTAAGAAATTTAGTCCTAAGTTAATATGTATAGAAATATTAGAAAATTGTTTAGATAAAGAAAATATATTTAAATTTATGGAACAAAATGATTATACTTTTATTAAAAATTTAGGTCCTAGTTATTTTTTTAAAGGAGTAGATGAATGAAAATAATTGATTGCTTTATGTATTTTGATGAAGATCACCTATTAGAAATAAGGCTTAATACATTATACAATTTTGTCGACAAATTCGTAATTGTTGAAGCAAATTTAGATCATGCAGGAAATCACAGAAAACCTCAATTCAATATTAGTAATTTTGCTAAATTTAAAAATAAAATTCACTATATACTTTTAAAAGATTTACCTTCCCATAATAATTTTTACAAAAAAAATTGGGGACCTGCGTGGCGTAGAGAAAATTTACAACGAAACGCACTTTCAAAAGGATATGAAGACTGTAATCCAGATGATTTAATAATGATTTCAGATTTGGATGAAATCCCAAATCCATTTAAAATTTCTGAATTTAAAACAGACAATAAATTAGCGTGTTTTGTTCAAGGCAATTTTTTATTAAAATTCAATCTTCTCAACGTTACAGAGCCTAATTGGTATGGTACAAGAATGTGCAGGAAGAGAGATCTTAAATCACCTCAGTGGCTAAGAGAGATAAAAACAGGAAAAATTGCATTTTATAAATTTTATAAACCTAGGTTCGATAAATTTATTCATAATGGTGGTTGGCATTTCAGTTCTGTTAAGAGCTCCGAAGGTATTTATAAAAAACTTAATTCATATGCTGAACAACAGTGGAATAATGATAAATTTAAAGACATGGCAATAATAGAGAAAAAAATTAAAGAAAGAAAAGATCTTTTCGATAGACACGATTTTAAAACAATTAAAATTGATAATAGTTTTCCTAAGTATTTAAGTGACAATAAAGACAGGTTTAAAAGTTTTATCTATGAAGTATGAATTATAAATGATAAAAAAATTTCCAACTCAAATCCCTATATTTCCACTAAGTGGAGTAATTTATTTTCCTAAAACTAATCTACCTTTAAATATATTTGAACAAAGATATCTAAATTTAGTTAATGACGCTTATAATAAAGATAAATTAATGGGAATGGTTCAATCCCAAAAAGGGGGGGGTAACGTTTACCAAGTAGGTTGTTTAGGAAAAATAAGCGATTATCAAAAAAGTAAAGATGGAAGAGTCTTAATTAACCTTACGGGTATTTCTAGGTTTAAAATTTTAGAGGAGATCTCTAATGATAAATTATACCGAGAATTTAAAGTTGACTACAAAGACTTTAATGAGGACACCGCAAATATTAATAGTGAGATTGATACAAAAAGTTTAATGGATAGTGCAAAAAGTTTTTTTAAAAGAAATGGTCTTTTGTTAAATTGGGAAGAATTTGAAAAACTAGATCAATCACAAAAAATTAATACTCTAGCTATGATTGCTCCTATTACTAATGAAGAAAAACAAAAATTACTAGAGGCGGTGTCCACAAATGATAAAGTAGAAACGCTAGAAAGTATAATTAGTTTTTATTTACACGAGGCTAGTTTTAATAACCAAACAATACAATAATTTTAATTTGCAGATTTGTTCATTGAATCGAAGAAGTCGGCGTTGTTTTTTGTATTTTTCAATTTTGCAATGAGAAATTCTATTCCATCCATCGTCCCCATCGGGCTAATAATTCTTCTAAGGACATTCATTTTAGATAGATCATCTTTTTCGAATAACAGTTCTTCTCTTCTTGTGCCTGATCTTGTTATATCAAGCGCTGGATAAATTCTCTTATCGGCAACTTTTCTATCAAGAATCAGTTCAGAGTTACCTGTTCCTTTAAACTCTTCAAATATTACCTCATCCATTCTACTGCCAGTATCTATAAGAGCGGTTGAAATTATAGTTAAAGATCCCCCCTCTTCCACGTTCCTTGCCGCTCCAAAAAATCTTTTAGGTCTCTGTAGTGCGTTAGCGTCTACTCCTCCTGTTAAAACTTTTCCAGAACTAGGTATCACAGCATTGTAAGCTCTACCTAGTCTTGTGATAGAGTCTAATAATATTACAACATCTTTTTTATGTTCAACTAAACGTTTGGCTTTTTCGATAACCATTTCTGCAACAGCGACATGCCTTGAAGCTGGTTCATCAAACGTTGATGCTACGACTTCGCCTTTAACTGATCTTTGCATATCCGTTACTTCTTCTGGTCTTTCGTCAATTAACAATACCATCAAATAACATTCAGGATGATTTGCTGTAATTGATTGCGCTATGTTTTGTAAAATTATAGTTTTTCCTGCTCTTGGAGGAGAAACTATTAACGACCTTTGACCCTTACCTATTGGGCTAACCAAATCAATTAGCCTAGCTGTATTATCAGGTTTTTTTTCAATTTTTGTTGTTTCAACTTCTAACTTGATCCTCTCATTGGGGTACAAAGGTGTCAAATTATCAAATGCAATTTTATTCTTTCCTTTTTCAGGTTCATCAAAATTAATTTTATTCACTTTCAAAAGTGCGAAGTACCTTTCAGCATCTTTCGGACCTCTTATTTCGCCTTCTACTGAGTCGCCTGTTCTTAATCCAAATCTTCTAATTTGACTTGGGCTAACATAAATATCGTCCGGGCCTGGCAAATAATTCGACTCTATAGCTCTGAGAAATCCGAAACCGTCTTGTAAAACTTCTAATACGCCCGTAGCTGTAATTTGTTCATTTTTTTCTGCTAACTTTTTTAAAATTGCAAAAAGAATTTCTTGTTTTCTTAAGGTGCTAGGATTTTCTATGCCAAGTTTTTCAGCTTCGTTTATAAGCTCCGCAGGATTTTTTTGCTTTAATTCTTGTAAATTCATGAAATTAATTGATTATTAGGGAAGTATTAAAAATATATGGCTTTTTTTAAAAAATACAAGCTTTATTATAGCGGTTTGAAAATTACAACAAATACAACAACTATTAGTATAATTGTGGGCACTTCATTCATTATTCTAAAGAATTTTGATGACTTTTTGTTATCATTTATTGCAAAATCATTAAGAAATTTTCCTAGCAAGAAGTGATAATAAGTTAAAATTACAACAGAAACTAATTTTATTTGCATCCATAGTTCTGAAAAAATAGCAAATCCCAAGCTGTGTATTAGCAAAACCCCAAACAACCAAGATAGCAACATTGCTGGCATCATAATATAGTTGTAAAGTTTTCGTTCCATAATTTTAAAAACTTCCTTTTGGGACTCGTGTGATGATTCAGAATGATAGACAAATATTCTAGGCAAATATAATAATCCAGCCATCCAAGATATAACTGCTATTAGATGAAGGGATTTAAACAATAGATATAAATTCATTTAAATATATTTGGTTACTAATTTTGCAAATAAATCAATATGTTCAGAATTATCATTAAGACATGGAATAAGATCAAAATTTTCTCCCCCATGACTTAGAAAGCTTTCTCTTCCCTGGATATCAATCTCTTCCAATGTTTCCACACAGTCAGAAGCAAAACCTGGGCAGATAACTAGTAAATTTTTTACACCTTTTTTAGGTAAATTTTCTAAAGTTTTATCTGTATAAGGAGTTAACCATTCTTGGGGTCCAAACCTTGATTGAAATGTAGTTTCAATATTTATAGATTTATATTTCTCTTTCATTAACCTTGAAGTTTTTTGACAATAACAATGGTAGGGATCTCCTTTCTCGAAATATTTTTTAGGTATACCATGGTAAGATGAAATGATTAAATCAGGTTTCCAATTAATAGATGCAACTTTATTTTTTATACTTTTCACAAGCGCATCAATGTAAAAAGGTTCGCTTTCATAATGAGGGATTACTTGTAAACTGGGCTGCCATCTCATCCGCATCAAAGATCTATAAACTTCATCACATACAGTCGCTGTAGTAGCTGATGCATATTGTGGATATAAAGGTAAGATAATTATATTTTCACACCCTGAGTCTTTAAGTAAGTTTAGTTTAGATTTAATGCTTGGATTTCCATATCTCATTGCAAAATCAATAATTATATTATCATTTGCAATTTTGCTTCTCAGCTTTGTTGCTTGGCTTCTGGTAAAATATAAAAGGGGGGACTCATTGGTGTCTTTTCTCCATATTTTTTTATACGCATGTGCCGTTTTGGAAGGTCTGAAGGTGAGTATGAATAAATTTAAAATAATTTGCCATATTATTGGATTTACTTCTATAACTCGTTTATCAGATAAGAACTCCTTTAAATATTTTCTGATGTCCCACCAGCTTGTAGAGTCTGGTGTTCCCAAATTAATCAATAGAACTCCAGTCTTGCCAAAGTTTATTTTTGGATGATTATCTTTCATTTTAATATTCTCTATAAAATTTGATTAATTCACTTACCTTATCTGGGTCTGTTGCAGGAAGCAAACCATGACCTAGATTAAAAATATAAGGTAAATCTTTAAATGCATCCAAATATTTTTTTGCGGCATTTAAAGTATCTTGATTGCCAGGTAGTAATAACTTTGGATCTAATCCCCCTTGTAAAACAACATTTGTTAAGTTTTGTCTGGCCCAATTAGGATCCACATCGTAGTCTAAATTAATACCGTCGGGTTTAACTATATTATTAAATTCCTTATAACGTTTGTTTATACCTTTTGGAAAACATATCACAGGAATTTTTTTTTCTTTACAATAATTTACAATCTTAAGATTTGGAATATAACAATACTCTTTAAGGTTGTTCGGCGGTATTAAACCTGCCCAGGAGTCAAAAATCTGTATAATGTCAGCTCCAGCGTTGATTTGATTTTCAATATGAACACAAAGATATTCATGAAGTTTACTGAGGATTAAATTTATTTCAGATTTTTTGACTTCTATCATTTTATAGTTAATATCTTTTTTATTCTTTTTAAGCCCTAACATGTAAATTAATAAGGTCCATGGTGCGCCTATAAATCCAATTAAAGATTTTCTTTTATCCAATTTATTTCTTGTTTTTTGGATTGCCTTATAGATTGGAAGTAGTTTTTTATTAAAAGAAACTTTATCATTATTTATAAATTTTTTTTCACTAAAACTTTCTAATATAGGACCTCGATCTTTTATAAATTCTACATTTTGATTTAGTGCGTAGGGAACCATCAAAATATCAGAAAAAATTATAGCTGAGTCCAGGTCGAATCTTTTTATTGGTTGTAATGTTATATCTGAACTTAGATCAGAGTTTAAACAAAGTTTAATAAAATCTTGGTTTTGAGTTCTTATTTTCCTAAACTCAGGTAAATATCTACCTGCTTGTCTCATAAACCAGATCGATTTACAATTATTCTTATTTTTTAATATATTTTTAAGATTACTCATTAAATAATTTAAGTTTATAAGTGTAGTAATAGTTACTGGCTCTGTTAATTAGTTATATAACGATTTTTACAACTTTTATACATGGTCAATTTAACAACTTTTATTATTTTTGCTGAATTTTCAGGCTTAATTCATTTTACTAACATCAAAAAAACACGATTATTAACAATCAATAACTTGTTTAATTAATGTTAACTAATGTTAATTATTTTTCTTTAATAATAAAAAAAATGTAAAATGTTAGTTTGTTATAATTTTATTAACAAAGATATGAACGCAAAATACAATGTATACCTTGTGTCTGACTCGACAGGCGAAACCTTAGATAGAATATTTCTATCTCTTAAGTCACAATTTGCCAACTTTGAATATGAGAAAAAAGAGTTTGCTTTTATACGGACGGAGCAGCAAATTGACAAAATTATTAAAGAATGTAACAAGATCGAGAATTCAATTATATTATATACGATCGTAGAAACAAGATTAGCTAAATATTTAGCAAATAAAAGCCATAAAAATTCAGTTCCATGTTTTGGAGTTTTAGGGAATTTAATATTAAGCTTTTCAAAGCTTCTTAACCAGAAAGCCATCCACAAACCCAGTGCTCAACATGTTTTAGATGATGATTATTATAGAAGGATAGAAGCTATCCAATTTACCATGTCACATGACGACGGAAAAAAAGTAGACGACATAAACAACGCGGATGTGGTTTTATTGGGAGTAAGCAGAACAAGCAAAACCCCAACTTCTATTTATCTAGCCAACAGAGGATACAAAACTGTTAACATCCCACTAGTTTTAGATCAAAAGATCCCAGAGGATTTAAAGACAAATAAAACTTCATGCATAATAGGATTAATAGCTGATCCAGAGAGGTTATCAGATATAAGACGTAATAGAGTAGCTATTATGAAAGATCAGAATCTTAAAGAATATACCGATTTAGACTCTATAAAAAAGGAGGTGAATGACTCAAAAAACTTATTTAAAAAAAATAATTGGCCCATTATAGATGTTACGAGAAGATCAGTTGAAGAAACCGCTGCTTCAATTCTCAAAATAATTGAAATTAAAAAAAATAAATGAAAATTATACTAGCTTCCAAAAGCGGAGTAAGAAAGGAAATCTTAGACAAGCATAATATCGACAATGAGGTTATAGTTTCAAATGTTGATGAAGACGAAATAAAAGAGTCACTATTAAGAGAGGGAGCTGACCCACTTTCAATATCAAAAAATCTTGCTGAAATTAAATCTGTTAAAGTAAGTAATAAAAGTCCAGATCGATATGTTTTAGGTGCTGATAGTGTAATATCACTTAATGGCAAGTTGATTAATAAACCGAATTCTAGAGAAGAGGCATTTGATATTTTAAAAAAACTTAATAACTCTAAACATTACTTGATTAGTTCAGTATGTATTGCAAAGAATGGAGCAATGATATGGAATTATACAGACTCCTCAGAACTTAAGATGAAGAATTTAAATGACGAAGAATTATTTTTATATTTAAATAAAATAGACACAGAAACCTTGCTTGCTTATGGAGTTTACCAAATAGAGGCTGACGGATTAGAATTATTTGAATATATAAATGGTGACAATGACTCAATTATGGGTTTACCTATCAAGGAGATCATTAATTATATTAAACAATTAAAAAAATGAAAAAAAAATTCGCAATACTTGGTAATCCTATTAAACACTCTTTATCGCCAGTATTACACAAATATTGGTTTAATAAATACGGTATTGATGCTGATTATGAAACCATTGAGGCAGCCGATAATGAATTGCCAGAAATAATAAAAAAAATAAAACATGGGGTTTATACAGGTATTAACGTTACTTTGCCCTTTAAAAAAAAAATTATAAATTATATTGATAAAGTAATTAATGATGCGGAACTTACTGGATCAGTAAATACAATTTTTTTAAATAACGATAAAACAGTTGTAGGTGAAAATACCGATGTATATGGATTACAAGCTGCTTATCTAAAGGAAATTGACAGTAATTTAAATAAAAAGGCTTTAATTATTGGCGCCGGCGGTGTTTCTCCTTCTGTAATTTTATCTATAAAAAAATCAGGTGTTAAAAATATTTTTATTACGAATAGAACCAGTGAAAAATGTATTTTCTTAAAAAAAAAATTCAATTTTTTAAATATAATTCCATGGTCGGATTTTAAGTCCGAAATCAAAAATTTTGATATAATTATTAATGCAACAAGTTTAGGTTTAAAAAATGGTGATGATTTCAATTTTAATTTTGTTAATACTAAAAACGAAGTTGTTTATATAGATACGATTTATAATCCTTTGGAGACAAAAACCTTTAAATTCTTAAAAGAAGAGGGAAGAAAAGTTTTTAATGGTCTTGATATGTTTATTTATCAAGGTCAAAAATCGTTTTATCTCTGGAACAAAGTTAACCCTGAAATTGATGATGAATTAGTTGAATTATTAAATTCGAAACTTAAATGATTAAAATAGGAATAACAGGATCGTTAGCTTCAGGCAAAACAACCGCTAGTAAAATTTTATCTATCAGAAGAGGACCCCTTTTTAGCGCGGATAGAGTTGTAAAAAAACTTTACCAAAACAGTCAATTCAAGTTGTTAATTAGAAGACGATTCAAAATAAAGAAAAACAATCAAATAAAGAAACACTTAAAACACCTTATTTTAAAAAATGAAAAAAATATAAGGATATTAGAAAAAATAATTCATCCAATCGTAAGAAAAGAAATGAGAAAGTTCACATTAGAAAATCAAAATAAAAAATTTCTTTTTTACGAAATACCCTTGTTAGTTGAGAATAAATTAATGAAAAAGTTTAATGTTGTCATTTTTATAAAAGCAAAAAAAAAATTAAGGTTAAAGAGATTTAAATTGAAGAATGGAAATAAAAACTTATTTAACTTGTTAAATAATAAACAAATGGCAGATAAAAAAAAAATAAAATCTTGTGATTATGTAATTGTTAATGATAGAAATTTAAATATTCTAAAAAAAAACTTATTCGCTATAATAAACAAATATGAATGAAGTTTTCTTAGATACTGAAACTACAGGTTTATCCTTCAGGGATGGACATAAGGTTGTTGAAATAGCTTGTATAGAAACAAAAGATTTAATTGCAACCGGAAATGTTTTTCACAAATTAATAAATCCCAAAAGAAGTATGCCAGAAGAAGCATTTAGAGTGCATGGTTTTTCACAAGAATTCTTAAATGATAAAGAAACATTTGATCAAGTCGCAGATGATTTTCTAAATTTTATAAAAGATAAAAAAATTATAATTCACAATTCTTCTTTTGATTTAGGTTTTTTAGATGGGGAATTAGCATCTATAAAAAAAGAAAAAATAAATAAAAAATTTGTAATAGACTCTTTAGAAGTAGCAAGAAATAAATTCCCCGGAACCTCAAACTCTTTAGACGCGCTTTGTAAAAGATTTAATATAGATCTATCTCGTAGAACGAAGCACAATGCTTTGCTGGACTGTGAATTATTGAGAGAAGTTTATATAAATTTGTTAGATGTAAAGGAACCTAAATTTAATCTCTCGAATAATATTTCTGAAATAAATATTAATAAAGCGAAGGATTACAGCAAAAAAGTAGTTAGAATTTCAGATGATGAATTAAAAAAACATAAGGAGTTCTTGAAGTTGGAGTTAAAAAAAAATTTTTATTGAACCTTTTTCATTTTGTATAGTTTTTCAAAGTTAACAGTTTCACTGATTTTAATATCTTTAAACCCAGAGTTTTCAAATAAAAAAATAAATATTTTTCTTAACTCAGGATAGATCTTGCTTGGGACTTCTATAAGAATTATTTGTTCCATTTCTTCCTTAGATAATAGATTGCCCTCTAACTCCACGATGGTTGAAAAAATAATTTTTGAATTAATAGTCTCAAAATTCTCTTTTGTTGGAGATAAACTTAAACTTGTTAGCACCTCTATAATATTTTGTTTAGCTTGAGAGCTTTTTATATCAATATTGATCTTATAATTAGCAATGTGTTTAGAGAGTAAAAAAAATGTTTTAGGATTTGGAATATTAAAATCTAAATCCTTTATATACTTTCCTATAATTTTATAACTCATCTTTATTATTTTCTATTATTTCACCATCAATGGTTTTATTTTGAGAATTATTATCGTTTTTAGTTTTTTTTCTTAAAACTAAGTTAAAAATAAATTTCCTAGTAAAAGGAACAAGTAATAAGAAACCTATAAAATCAGTGAGGAACCCTGGCACAATTAACAAAAAGGCTGCTAAGGCTATTGAAGCACCTGACATTATTTCATAAATAGGCATTTTATTTTGATATATATTGATCATACCCGATTTTAATGTTTGCATTCCTTGATGTTTTGCAAAGTATAGGCCAATTACTGCGGTTAAAAAAATTAAAGCTACAGTATTTAAGGCCCCAACATGGCCTCCCACTTCAATCAAAAGGTATATCTCTAAAGCCGGAAGGCATATAAATAAAAGAAAAAATGGGTTCATTTGTCAGATATAAAAATATATGATTAATGTATATTTATCAAATTATGAGTAACAGTTTTGGTTATATTGATATAATTTTGCTAGGAATGATTGCTGGATTTATTATCTTGCGATTAAGAAGCATATTAGGCAGAAAAACTGGGCATGAGTCGAAAGTTTATCCAGGCTTTGCCGAAAAAGAATTTAACATACCAAAAAATGACGCTCAGCCAGTTAAAAAAAATTTAGAAATCCTAGAGGGAAAAGATAAAAAAGAATTTTTAAAAGGCGCTGAAATTGCTTATGAAAGTGTTCTGACTTCTTTCGCATCTGGGGATTTGATAAAATTAAAAAATTTATTATCGCCAGATATGTTTTCAAATTTTTCTGATGCTATTAAATCTAGAAAT
>MDSV01103403.1_pt1 | contig 10967 bp, 10 predicted proteins | sample 810851 | NCBI WGS metagenome assembly MDSV01 (sample SAMN05326640, study PRJNA326480) | marine metagenome | isolation source: seawater | place: Atlantic Ocean: North East | collected 2012 | reverse complement strand
TTTGCTCTAACGATAGAGAAATCACGAGCATTGATTATTACTTGTTCTTCTTGTTTGTATGAACTATCATGTTCTTCATCAATAACTAATAATCCTAATTTCATAAATGGAAGAAATAAGGCCGATCTGGTTCCTACTACAAATTTAATTTTATTTCTATTTACATTGGCCCATATTTTCTCTCTTTCCTTTTTTTTAATTGATGAATGATAAATTGATGGATTTAACCCAAAATCTCTTCTAATTTCTTCTACCCATTGTTTTGTAAGAATTATCTCAGGAACTAAAATAAGACACTGAAAACCTTTTTCAATAACTTCTTTTACTTTATTCATATATACTCTTGTTTTTCCTGATCCAGTAACACCTTCCAAAAGGATTGCATTAAATTGATTAAAGCTAATTTCTTTGATGTTGTTAATAACTTCTTTTTGATCTTCATTTACATCAAGTTTTTTGCTGACTTTATTTAATATTTCTTTTGGATTTTCCTTTATATATTCAAGATTATAAGAAAATCCTGAGAGAAATAACTTTAAAATCATGGATAGCTTATTACAACTATATTGTGAAATAAACTCCATGCTTCTGATAATTTCATTATTAAAAAAAAAGGGTTCTAAAAACCTATTAATTTGTTTAAGTGGCCTAATTGATGAATATGATTTAATTTGGTTTGTTATAATGCCAACTAATAACTTATTTCTAAACTCAACTTCAACTAATATGCCTTTAGGGTAGACTTTTTTACTTTCTGAGTATTGTATATCTTTATAATGAAATATTTTATTGATTGGAAGAGGAAGTAAAATCTCATAAATCATTTAGTAATTATATCAAATAATTTAATGAAAATATTGTTTAATCTCTTTTATTAAATATGATAGACATGATGATTAAAAAAAAAATTAAAGACGAACAAGTTCTTTCCTTTCTTAAGAATAACCCCGATTTCTTTATTAAAAATAGTGATGTTTTAGATAAAATTAATTTTCCAGTTAATACAGTTAAATCAAATGATAAAGATAATATCATCACCTTTAAAGATTGGATTATTGAAAACTTAAAAAATACTCAAAAAAATATTATTGACAATGCTAGATATAATTTTTTTACTCAAAAGAGAATTCATAATTCAGTCATCGAAATTCTAAAAAAACAAAATAAGACTGAGTTCTTTAATTTTTTAATCAATGAACTTCCTAATCATTTTGATCTAGAAATAATAAATATAGTTACATCAAATTCCGATGTTTCAAAGAAATATAATTTACAATTAAAAAAAAAAGAATTACTAGAAAAAATTTACGGGGTTGAAAATCAGCTTATTCTAGATGCAGTAGATCACGAACTACAAATTTTTGAAGAATCAAAAAAAATATACTCAAATGCAATTTTTTCTCTTTCAAATAAAATTTTCAATTCACCATCTTTACTTATCTTTGGTAGTAAAGATAAACATTTCATTGATAACAAAGCTTATGAATTAATTCTTTTTTTTTCTAATGTTGTGCAAGAAAAATTAAATCAATTCTCAAATGACTGATTTTATTAAAGTACAAATTAAGGAATGGATTTCATGGATAAAAAATGAAAGGAGACTTAGTATAAAAACAACTTCATCCTATGGAGTGGATGTTAATTCAATGATTGATTTTTTAAATGACTATTATAATGAAGAAATTAGTCCTAATATTATTGAAAATCTTGATGAAGATGATCTTTCAGCGTGGTTTTACAACAGATTAAAAAAAGGAGTCAGTCATAGATCAAATGCTAGAGCATTATCATCTCTCAAAAGTTTTTTAAGTTTTATGATATTAAAAAATAAGATAAAAAATTCACAAATTTTAAAGATCAAAGGTCCAAGGTTTTTACAGTCTCTTCCTCGACCTTTATCTAAAAATCAAATTTTAAAAATTATAGATGAAATAAAAAATGAAAAAATTAGATGGATAAAAATAAGAAACTTATCTGCAATAATCTTGATGTGGGGTTATGGACTAAGAATAAGTGAAGTTATAAATTTAAAGTTAACTGATATCACAAGCGATGAACTCAGAATACTAGGAAAGGGCAACAAAATAAGAATGATTCCTATTTCAAAAGAGATAACAGATTTTATAAAAACAATGATTGAAGAGAGTCCATTTAATTTTAACAGTAATGACTTTATATTTATTGGAAAAAAAGGCGGTAAACTTAAAGCAGAAATTCTTCAGAGATTAATAAGAGAAATTAGAAAGAAAATAATTTTACCTGATAACACAACTCCCCATTCCTTCAGACATACTTTTGCAACAGAATTACTCAGTAATTTTGCCGACTTAAGATCGATACAAGAGTTGCTAGGCCATGCTTCTTTATCCACAACTCAGAAATATACTTCGGTTAATACTGATCATATTAGAAAAGTTCTGGAAAAGAGTCATCCAAGGTCTAATTAAATTATGAAGTCTCATATCTAAATGTTAGTTTCATCTCACCGGCGACTTTTACCATCTGAGATAAGCATTGAGGTGCATTTTCATCTCTAATAGAAATAGCAAATCTACAAATATATTGAGATTTTTTTGCATAAGAAATCTGTTCGGTATTCATTCTTATAATAAGTGCATTATTATCATTAAGTGTTTTAATTATTCTGTTAAGAAGGCCTTTTTGATCCTCACCAGATAGGACAACTCGATGAGTAATCTTTGTAGTAGGTCCAGTGTCACTAGACGTTTGAAGGGGTTTAATTTGAAACTCTCCGTCTTTTGAGGATTCTAGTTTTTCAAGCCCTTTTTTTAACTCGTCAATTTCAATCGAATCAGATTTTTTGTAAATCATTGTTAATTCGCATACTCTTCCTAATGTAGCAAATGTTACTCCGGAGAAATCACCACCCAAATCGGTAAGATAAGAGGTGATCTGAGATATAAGATTTGGTTTATTTTCACCTAGATATGAAATAATAGCACTTTTACTCATATTAAACTTTCATTGCTTTTCTCATTGCTTCACCAATCCTAGTTATTGTATCCGATACTTCAACTCCAGCAGACCTTAAAGCATCTTTTTTGGCGTCAGCTGTCTCTGCCCCACTGTTTACGATAGCCCCAGCGTGACCAAGTTTCCTCCCTTTTGGTGCTGCTGCTCCAGCAACAAAAGCAGCAACTGGTTTTTTGTGTTCACCTTTCCACGATTTAATAAACTCGGCACCGTCAATTTCAGCTGTACCACCAATTTCTCCGATGAGAACAATTCCATCTGTATTTGGATCATTGAGAAAAAGTTCAAGCGCATCTACAAAGTTTGTTCCGTTCACTGGGTCCCCACCAATACCGATGATTGTCGACTGACCTAATTCTGCAGTTTGAACAGCAGACTCGTATGAAAGAGTTCCTGAGCGTGAAACAACACCAATCCTCCCAGGTTTGCAAATATGTCCTGGAATTATTCCAATCTTTCCAACTCCTGGAGTCAATACACCAGGACAATTAGGACCAACTAATCTTGTTTTACTGCCTCTCATTTCTCTTTTCACTCTTTGCATATCGCTTGTTGGGATTCCATCTGTTATGCAGACAACCAAATCCAGTTCAGCCTCGACTGATTCAAGAATGGCGTCTGCGGCGAACGGTGGTGGGACAAACACGCCACTTGCATTACAACCTGTTTTTTTTTTTGCCTCTTCGACTGTGTTGAATACAGGAACATTCAGATGTTTTGAGCCACCTTTTTCGGGGGTAACACCCCCTACAATATTGGTGTTATATTCAATAGCTCTCTCAGAGTGAAAAGTTCCCTGTGCGCCTGTAAATCCTTGACAAATAATTTTTGATTCTTTCGTTAGTAAAACAGCCATTAGTTTTTATCTTTCACCATTTGTACAACATCTTTGGCTGCTTGCTCCATGGTATCAACGGGTTTAATTGGAAATCCAGAATTCTTGAGTATATCTTTACCCATATCAACATTAGTTCCTTCCAAACGTACAACAAGAGGTTTGTTTAACCCAACTTCTTTTGAAGCATTGACTAAGCCTGTTGCAATATCATTACATCTCATCATCCCTCCAAAAATATTAATAAGGATTCCCTCAACATCAGGATCTTTATAAATAAGCTTAAAAGCTGCCGCAACCCTCTCAGGAGTTGCTGCTCCTGCAACGTCCATAAAGTTGGCAGCCTCGCCTCCGTAATACTTTATTATATCCATGGTTGCCATAGATAAACCTGCTCCGTTTACCATAAGACCAATATTTCCATCAAGTTTTACATAGTTTAGATCATGTCTTGCTGCCTCTAACTCTAATGGGTCATATTCATTCTCATCTTTCATCTCTGCAACTTCCCTTTGTCTATAAAGGGCATTATCATCAAATGAAGCTTTGCAATCAAGAACAACAACATCATCATCATTTGTAATAGCAAATGGATTTATTTCAATCATTGCTGCATCTAATGATACGAATGCTTTATAGATTGAAAGAATATTTTTCTGTGCCTTTTTTGCAGCTGGACCTTTTAATCCCAGATTGTATACAATTGTTCTGGCATGATGTGTTAATAAATTGGATCCAGGAGATATTTTAAGATTAAAAATTTCTTCAGGATTTTTTTCAGATACTTCTTCAATGTTAACCCCACCCTTTTTTGAGTAAATGATTGTATTTCCTCCAGTCTCTCTATCTACCGTAATACATATATACAATTCATTTTTAACATTATATCCTTTTTCCAAATAGACTCTTCTTACGATCTTTCCCGAATCTGAAGTTTGTGGAGTTACAATGTTCATTCCAATCATCTGATCAACAGTTTGAATTACTTGTTCGTCTGTTGAACAAACCATCACACCTCCCGCTTTTCCTCTTCCACCTGCATGAACTTGTGCTTTGACAACAATTTTTTCCTCATTAAGCCATGTAACAATATTTTCTGCTTCGTGTGTTTGATATACAACTTCACCTGGAGGAATGTTAACTCCGAACTTTCCTAAAAGTTGTTTGGCTTGATATTCATGAATATCCATCTAATTTTCCTCAAGTTATTTTCCGACTTAAAAACCAATCTTAAACCCTAAAGGCTGGGAATATATCTGAATTTTTATAATTAGACTAGCAGTTTTTTACATTTTTTAATTAGTTGGTTTACTGCCTCAACAGATTCAGAGAAATTTTGTTTACTTTTTTTAGATAAATTTAATTCGATTATTTGTTCAATTCCGTTTGCTCCAATTAACACTGGCACTCCAACAAAAATATCATGGTAACCGTATTGACCGTCTAAATATGCTGAGCAAGGTAGAATTTTTTTCTGATTAAATAGAAAAGATTCTAGCATTTCTATTGCGCTGCAAGCTGGCGAAAAAAAAGCCGAGCTATTTTTCATCAAAGATACGATTTCCCCCCCCCCAGTTCTTGTTCTTACGATTATTTCTTCAACTTGTTTTTTACTAATTTTTCCATCTTCAATAAAATGTTTGATAGGGATACCTCCAATTGAAGTATAATCAAGCAGGGGTACCATAGTATCTCCATGTCCACCTAAAACCATTGTCTGAATATTTTCAACTGAAACATCCAAAGCTCTTGATAGAAAATATCTAAAGCGAGCAGAGTCTAATATTCCGGCCATTCCACAGATCAAGTTGGCTTTGATGCCACTTACTTTTTTTAAAGACCAGACCATGGCATCAAGGGGATTCGTTACACAAATTACAAAAGAATCTGGAGTGTATTTTTTTATGGCTTTACCTATTTTATCCATGATTTGAAAATTAGTCTCAATCAAATCATCTCTACTCATACCAGGCTTTCTGGCAATGCCAGCAGTTATTATGATTGCATCACTATTGGCTATCTTAGAAATATCAGTTGTCCCTTCTATTTTTGTTTTTATATTCTCTATGGGGAAGCTTTGTGCAAGATCCAAGCATTTTCCTTCGGCTAGGCCTTCAACAACATCCACCATAGTGATATGTCCAATATTTTTTCTGGTAACATTATTTGCTAGTATAGTTCCAATATTACCAGCACCTATGAGACTAATTTTTTTCAAGATTTACCCATCAACAAAAATCTATTTTATATGATGTCTAAGCCAATATCTACAGAATAAGGAGAATTTGTAATTTTACCTGTTGAAATATAGCTTGCTCCTAGTTTTGCGTATTTATCAATATTATTGATTGTTATTCCACCAGTAATTTCGAATTCAATCAAATTTTTTCCGAATTTGATACATTTTCTAATTTCAGAAACTTTCATATTATCTAATAAAATATACTTAGCACCTATTTTGACTGACTTTTTTACTTCTTTAAAACTTTCACATTCAATTTTATATTTTTCAATATTTCGCGATTTAAGTACCTTGAGAGTTTTATTAATATTTCCAATAATTTTTATATGATTGTCTTTTATTAATATATTGTCATATAAACCTATTCTGTGGTTTTCTGCTCCTCCAATAAAAGTTGCATATTTCTCAATCTTTCGTAATCCAATAGTCGTCTTTCTTGTATCTAGTAATTTAGTTTCCACCTTCCCCATCTTAGTCACAAATTTGTGAGTAGTGGTTGAGATACTAGAAAGATGTTGGAGGAAATTAAGGATTGTTCTCTCAATACCTAATATTATTTTGGCATTTCCTGAAAGAATAAAAATTCGAGAATTTTTTTTAATATTTTCACCATCTCTAAATAAAGATTGATATTTAATTCTTGGAAAATTTTTTTTTAAAAAGTATTCAATAAATTTTGCCCCACATAATATCATTCTTTCACGGTTTGAAATTATACATTTTATATTAACAGTCTTAGGGAATAAATTTTTTGTGGTGATATCATTATCAAGGTTTACACCATTTAGATCTTCTTCAAGTTCTTCGATAAGTTTCTTATTGGTTAAGTATAAAAGATTTTTTATGTTCACTTTGAAGATTAGCTTAGCTTAAGCATTGTATTCAGGGGTTTTTTAGCTTTGAAAATGAGCTCATTATTAATTTTTATTTCGGGAGAAAGATTTTGAAGACAATCTCTTAATTTATCCAGTGTGTTTAGCTCCATGTAAGGACAATTTGAGCATGAACAATTTCCATCCGTTCCAGGAGCAATGATGAACTCCTTCGATGGCTGTATTTTTTTCATTTGATGCAAAATATGAGGCTCTGTAGCAACAATAAATTTATTTGATTGATTTGATGATATAAATTTCAAAAGGGCTGAAGTAGAGCCAATGAAATCAGCATGATTCAAAATATTTTCCGGACATTCTGGGTGCGCAATAACTTTGCCTTCAGCATGTCTTACTTTAATCTTTACAAGTTCCCTTTCTGAAAAAGTTTCGTGGACAATACATGAACCATTCCAAAGCTTCATTTTTCTATTAGTTAATTTATTTAAATAACCTCCAAGGTGTCTGTCTGGAGCAAATATAATTTTTTGTTCCATTGGAATACTTCTAATAATTTTTGCTGCATTTGACGATGTAACTATTATATCTGATTCGGCCTTTATATCGGCAGAGCAGTTGATGTATGACAAAACTATGTGGTCTGAATATTTTTTTTTGAATTTTCTAAACTCATCTACCTGACAAGATTCTTCAAGAGAACAACCTGCATTAATATCTGGAAGGATAACTTTTTTATTTGGACTAAGTATTTTTGCTACTTCGGCCATAAATCTAACTCCACAAAAAACAATGACGTTTGCGTCATTGTTTTGAGCTTTTCTTGACAAATCTAAGGAATCACCAACAAAATCTGCTATGTCTTGTATATCTCCGTCCTGATAGAAATGCGCTAGTATGATGGCATTACTTTTCTTCTTGAGAAAAGTTATTTCATCCTCAATATCCTTAAATTTTTTTTTTAAAGACTTCATTTTTCTTCTTCAATAATTCTTTTGAGTTATGTTTAATATAGTCTCTTGTTCCCATTTCTTTAAGTCTAGATAATGTTCTTTTAAATTCATTTGAGTTTGTCTTACCCGTATATAGATATTCTAATCCTACATTGCTGGATATGGAAAGTATATTTTTATTCTCGTATAGCACATCTATAAATGAAATGAATCTACTTAATAGATTTTTAGAGTCCTCATCCATTTGTTTTATATTTCTAATAACAAATATTTTGATTTTATTTGCGATTAATTCATAATCTTGAAAAATTAAATTTTTTAGAAAGAAACTTTCAAAATTTACGTCAATAAGATTACCGTAGATTTTGCTTAGCTTAAAACTATTTCCTGCTCTATTGAAAACAAGATCTTCAGGTCTTGATTTTAAAGATAATTGTTTGATAATTAGGTTTTGTTTTCTGCGAGCATTTGTTTTTTTTATAAAAAAAAAATTATTATCAATCTTACTAATTGCTCTGTAGTCTATTTTTGATTTGATCTTAATAGGCTTAAAAAAATGTTCTAATTCTTCTATAGTATCCTTGCAAAATTTTGGGTTTGTAGGATCATTGTAGATTATTGATAGTTTTTTATTTCCACTCATTATTATTGGTATTTTTAGTTTCGTGAAACTTTTTATAAATTTTCTGAAAAGAATTAAACTAGTGAGGTTGTTAATGAAAAACTCATCTATAAGGATCAACTTTTTTTTTTTTAGACTATTTATAAAATTTGAATTTTTTTTATTTTTTGTCTGCAAGTAAAAAATTAAATCATTAAAATGTAAAATTTCAGAGGAAGGGTATAAAATATCTAGTGCTTTTAATAAAACAGTTTTTCCTACTCCAACAGAACCGAATATGTAAATTCCAGATTTTTGAGTCCTAGAAAATTTAAAAATTTTCAATCTACTTTGGTTTGAGATAACTTTACCTATCTCTTTGGCTACATTAATTTGGCAAGCGTTTGGATTGATATTATTTTGATCTTCTAAATGTGACAGAAGTTTGGTTTTAAGATTTTTCAATTTTATGATGAAACTTGTAGTTTTTTGATTTCAGAAATAGCCTTCGCTGGGTTAAGATTTTTTGGGCAAGTTTTTGTACAATTCATTATCGTGTGACATCTATAGAGTTTAAATTTATCTTTTAAAAACTCCAATCTTTCTTTTTTGTTTTTATCTCTACTATCAACTATAAATCTGTAAGCTTGCAGAAGAATTGCTGGTCCAAGAAATTTATCTCCGTTCCACCAATAGCTTGGACATGATGTAGAACAGCAGGCGCAAAGAACACATTCATATAACCCGTCTAGCTTTTTACGATCAACTGGAGACTGTAAATTTTCTCTCTTGGATTTTGTTTTATTCTTTAACCACGGCTGAATTGATTCGTATTGTTTGTAGAAATCGCTCATATCAGGGATAAGATCTTTTAGAACTTTCATATGAGGTAGTGGGTAAATATTGATTTCCTTGCCAATTATTGGTTTCAAGCAGGCAAGGGTATTGGTTCCATTTACATTCATTGAGCACGATCCACAGATGCCTTCTCTACAGGAGCGACGAAAAGTCAAAGATGGATCGACTTGATTTTTTATGAACATCAACGCATCGAGAACCATTGGACCCAGCTTCGATCTATCAACAAAGAATTTATCTAATCTAGGGTTTTCATTAGATTCTCGATTCCATCTGTAAACATTGAAAACAATCTTGTTTTTTCCGTCTTTACCAAATACTTTGCCATTTGTTACTTCAGAATTTTTTGGAAGTGTAAGCTGTACCATATGTTTAAGTTAGTAAACTCTAGCTTTAGGTTCAATAGTTTTTATTTCTTTTGAATTAGTTTTAAGGTTTACCTGTCTGTATTTCGTTTTTGTTTTTCCATTATTATCTATCCATATCATAGAATGTTTAAGCCATTTTTTGTCATCCCTTACTTTGTAATCGACTCGTGAATGAGCTCCTCTACTTTCTTTTCTGTTTAACGCACTTTCTATACTTACAATTGATTGCGAAAGAAGATTTTTTAATTCTAATGCTTCGATTACTTCTGTATTCCAAATCAAGCTTTTATCAGTAATTTTTATGTTCTTGAAATCATTTAATAACGAAAGTAATTTATCCTTGCCTTCGATCATCTTGCTTTCAGATCTATATACGGGACAAAAATTTTGCATTATATGTTGCATCTCAAGTCTAATGGTAGAAACACTTTTGTTGCCGTTGGAATTTCTAATGCATTCAAAGTTATCCATAATTTTGTCAATACATTTATCGCTTATTTCCGGATTTTTCTTTTTGGAGTCAATGATTTCCGAGCATCTTTTGGCTGCAGACTTTCCAAAAACTACTAAATCCAGCAGAGAATTTGAACCTAACCTATTAGCACCATGGACTGAGACACATGCCGCCTCTCCAATTGACATAAGACCCTTTACTATATGATCATTTCCTTTTGAATCTAACTTTAAAACCTCGCCATGAATATTTGTTGGAATTCCTCCCATATTATAATGAACTGTTGGTTGAACAGGAATTGGTTTCTTTTTAACATCAACTCCAGCAAAAATTCTAGCCGATTCAGTAATACCAGGAAGTTTTTCATTTAGAACTTTCGGTTCAAGGTGATGTAAATTTAGGTGGATATGATCTTTTCTGGGACCGCAACCTCTACCCTCCATAATTTCAGTAGTCATGGATCTTGAAACTACGTCTCGACTTGCTAGGTCTTTTGCATTAGGTGCATATCGTTCCATAAATCTCTCACCCTCTGAATTTGTTAAGTAACCACCTTCTCCCCTAGCTCCTTCGGTAATTAAAACACCAACTCCATAGATTCCTGTGGGATGAAACTGAGTGAATTCCATGTCTTGAAGAGGGAGTCCAGCTCTCAAAGCCATTCCTCCTCCGTCACCTGTGCATGTATGGGCTGATGTGCAAGAAAAATAAGCTCTGCCGTAACCACCTGTAGCTAAAATCACCATCTTAGCTGAGAACAGGTAGTATTTTCCATCATGAAGATTAAAGGTAAGTACACCACAGCACTCATTTTTTTCATTCATTAACAAAT
>MDSV01010539.1_pt1 | contig 10967 bp, 7 predicted proteins | sample 810851 | NCBI WGS metagenome assembly MDSV01 (sample SAMN05326640, study PRJNA326480) | marine metagenome | isolation source: seawater | place: Atlantic Ocean: North East | collected 2012 | reverse complement strand
TGTCCCATGCCCGCCTGCTGTTCGAGGCGGCGGAAGGCGGGGCGGCGCTGCCGGATTCCTACCGCATCATGCTGCGCGACGGGCTGCTGTCGCTGCTCCTCACCGGGCTTGAGAACAACCGCTCCGATATGCTGCATGCGCCGGCGGCCGCAGCGGGGCCGCTATCGGTGCAGAAGGCCGACGACTTCATCCAGACGCATGCTGCCGATACGATCGCGATGGCGGATATCGCCGCCGCCGCCGGCCTGCCGCTGCGCACCCTGCAGGATGCCTATCGCAAGGCCCGGGGCCACACCCTTTCCGACGGCGTGCAGAAGGCCCGGCTGCAGAAATTGCGCGAACTGCTTCTCAAGCCCGGCCCCGGACTTTCGGTCGCCGACGCCGTTCTGGCCTCCGGCTTCGGCCATCTCGGCCGCGCTGCCTCCGCCTATCGCGCGACCTATGGCGAAAGCCCCTCCGAAACGCTCCGGCGGACGCGATCGGCCTGAACGCGGTCGCGGCGAAGGTCTGAGCGTTCCAGCAGCCAGTCGGCAAGCGCTCTGGCGACGCCGCGGTTCATGCCGTGCTGGGACAGCGCCAGATAATAGACGGAAGCGTGGTCGATCCGGATATCGGAGAGGCGCACCAGTTCGCCGCGCGCGAGATAGGGCTCGATCAGCGCTTCCCGGCAGAGCGCAACGCCGAGCCCGCTCAACGCCGCATCGCAGATCAGCGCAGAGCCGGAGAAGAACAGCCGCCGCCCCTCGCCGTCCGCCGTCGCCTCCATGCCGGCGGCGGAAAGCCAAGTGCGCCACATCCGCATATCCTCGTCATGCAGCAACGTGACGCGGGCGACGTCGGCTTCGCGTCTGATATCATGGCGGGCCTGGTAGGACGGCGCGCAGACGGGGATCGCCGCTCCGGGAATGATCGGCTCTGCGCCCTGGGGAATATGCCCGTCCAGCGAAAAGCCGATCATGAGATCGGGCTCCGGGCTCACCGGCTGGTCTGAAATATGCTCCTGAACGTAGACGGAAACATCCGGATGCTCCGCCATGAAGGCTTCGATTTCGGGCAGCAGCCAGTTGGGAATCACGAAGCGCAGCGCCGCTACGGAAACAGGCAGTTTCTCGCGCATGGTCAGCCGGTCGATCTCGTGGCGGATCGCGCCGAAGCTTTCATTGATGACCAGCGCGAGGCTGTCGCCCGCCTCCGTCAGCGCCGTCTGCCGTCCGTCGCGCCGCATCAGACGAATGCCGGCCCAGTCCTCGATCTGCTTCAACTGGTGGCTGACGGCGGAGTGGGAGACATTCAGCGCCCGCGCCGTCGCCGTCACCGATCCGCTCTGGTGGAAGGCTTCCAGCGTCTTCAGCGCCCTCAGCGGCGGTAAGCGATCCTGGGCCATGTCGGTCTCTCCCGGCTCATGCAAAAATATGTTAGATTTATAGACGAGAAGGGGAAATTTTGTACTTTTTTTGTCGAATTTCTCACCGTAGCCTGTCGTTGATCTGTTTTTCAGCTCTGCCGTTTTCGAAGGCATGGCAAACCGGCCGGAGGCACAGAGGATGACCAAAGCGACAACGGGCGACCGCGCGACACTCCGGCTGGCGATGGCGCAAATGTGCTCGTCGAATACCCATGCCCGCAATATCGAAATTGTCACCGGTCTTGCCGCCGAAGCCCACGCGGCAGGCGCCGAACTTCTGGCGCTTCCGGAAGCCTCCGGCATGGTCAACAAGGATGTGGCCTCCGCCCGTCTTTCCGTCACCGACGAGGCGCGGGATCCATTTGTCGCCGCCTGCCGGGAACTGGCGGCGAAATACGGGCTGTGGATCCACACCGGCTCGACGCCGCTTGCCGGCGCGGATGGTGGCCGTTTCTCCAACACCAGCCACCTGATCGACGGCAGCGGCGCGATCGTCTCGCGCTACGACAAGATCCATCTGTTCGACGTCGACCTGCCGGGCGAGGTTTCGCGCCGCGAATCCGACCGCTATGCGCCGGGCGGAAAGGCCGTCCTCGCCGAAACCCCTTGGGGGCCGTTCGGCATGTCGGTCTGTTACGATCTGCGCTTTCCGCATCTCTACCGCGATTATGCCCATGCCGGCGCGACGATCCTGTTCATCCCGTCCGCCTTCGCGATGTCGACGGGCGAGGCGCACTGGCCGACGCTGTTGCGCGCCCGCGCCATCGAAAACGGCTGCTATGTCGTGGCGGCGGCCCAGTGCGGCCATCACGATGACGGGCGCGAGACCTGGGGCCAATCGATGATCGTCGACCCATGGGGCACGGTCGTGGAAGACATGGACAAGCGCATCGGGCTTGCGGTCGCCGATCTCGACCTTTCGAAGGTTGAAGCGACCCGCCGCTCCATCCCGTCGCTCGCCAATGAGCGCGACTACAGGTTTGAACCGGCGGCGATGCGCCGGGGGCGGCAGACCGCCTGAAGCATCGCGACAGCATCGTCAGCAAAATGGCGGGCAAACGGCGCGCCACAAGAAACGAATTTCAGAGGGATCGCACATCATGTTGAAACGCAGAACGCTACTGACGACCGCCATGCTTGCGCTCGGCGCGGGCGTATCGCCGCTGGCCACGGCCCCGGCCTTCGCGCAGGAGGACACCCGCCCGGATTTCGCCTTTGCGGTCGACAATCTCTGGTCGACGCTCGATCCGGTGATCGGCCTTTCGACCACCGGCGGCCGGGTCTACGGCAATGTCTTCGACACGCTGGTGAAGCGGAACTATTTCGAGGACCCTGAAGGCAACACCATCATTCCCGGGCTCGCCACGAGCTGGGAACAGGTGACGCCAACCACCTGGCGGCTGCATTTGCGCGAAGGGGTGACCTTCCAGAACGGCGATCCGATGACCGCCGAGGACGTCGCCTTCTCGCTTTCCGAGGAGCGCCTGTGGGGCGAGGAACCGCTGGCGCCGCGCGGCAAGAATTACGCCCGCGGCCTCGTCGGCGTCACCGTCGTCGACGACTATACGGTCGACCTTGAGACCGCCTTTCCCGACCCGACCTTCATCAACCGCCTGACGACGCCGATCGGCTACGTTCTGCCGAAGGACTATTACGAAAGCGTCGGCACCGAGGCCTTCGGCCAGAAGCCGATCGGAACCGGCCCTTACATGATCACGGATTTCGATCCCTCCGACCATGCCGTGGCCGTCGCCTATGACGACTACTGGGACGGCGCGCCGCCGCTCAAAAGCGTGACCTGGAAGATCGTGCCGGAGTTTTCGACCCGCTATGCCGGCCTCGTTTCGGGCGACTACGACCTGATCATGAGCGTTCCGATCGACCAGATGGACGCGGTTGAAGCGACCGACGGCATTCATCTGATCGTCGATCAGATCGGCAATTATCCGATGTTCGCCTTCAACACGCTCACCATCGAGGGCATGGACGACAATCCGCTGGTGGACGCCAATCTGCGCAAGGCGATGGTGATGGCGATCGACCGCGACGCCATTACCGAGGCGCTGTGGAACGGCATGACGTTCACGCCGACGCCGTTCAACTTCCCGGAATACGGCCCCTATTTCGACCCCGACCGCAAGGCGACCTATGGCTATGATCCGGAACGCGCGGCCGAATTTCTGGCCGAAAGCGACTATGACGGCCAGCCGCTGATCTGGAACATCGTGCGCGGCTTCTACCCGAACTATGAGGCAGCGGCCGAATACATGGTCGAGATGTGGCGCGACCTGGGCATCAATGTCGAGCTCAACATCGTCGACAACTTCTCGCTCGCCTATCAGCGCCCGTTCCACATGCTCAACATGTCGATGTCGTCCGAGTTCACCGGCGACCCCTACCGTCCGCTCTGGCTGGACTGGGGTCCGTCGTCAAGCCGCGTCACCGCCGCCCACCGCACCTGGACCCCGACCGAGGCTTTCCTGGAGGATGGCGAGCGGTTCGAGCGGGCGCAGACCTTCGAGGAGAAGAATGCCGCCTATCTCGATCTGGTGAAGGACTGGGAAGACGTCACGCCGGGCATGTATCTGTGGCGCAATGTCCAGACCTTCGCCATGAGCGACAAGTATGAGTGGGACCCGGGCAGCTCGCAGCTGACGATCTTCACCAGCGACTTCCTGACGATCGAACCCTAGGAAACGCCGGTGGCTGACAGTCAGACCGACCTGCTCGACATTCGCGGCCTGACGATAGCGCTGCCGGAGGGAGCGGACCGCGACCATGCGGTCCGTGCCCTCGACCTTTCGATCCGACGGGGCGAATGCGTCTGTCTCGTCGGTGAAAGCGGCTCGGGCAAGTCGATCACCGCGCAGGCCCTGCTCGACATGCTGCCGCGCGGGCTGAAGAAGACCGAAGGCGAGATCGTATTCGAGGGCGCGCCGCTACCCGTCGGCGACCGGACGGCGATGCGCCGCATCAGGGGCGACCGGATCGGCCTGATCTTTCAGGAGCCGGCGGCCACGCTCGATCCGGTGATGACCGTCGGAAAGCAGATCGAGGAACTGCTGCAGGTCCACGGCTTGCGCCCGGCGCGGGCGCGCCGCAATCGCGCCCTGGAGATGATCACGGCAGTGCGGCTTGCCGATCCCGAGCGCATCCACAAGTCGTATCCGCACCAGCTTTCCGGCGGTCAGGCCCAGCGGATCGCGATCGCCATGGCGCTCGCGCTGAAGCCGGCGCTCTTGATTGCCGACGAGCCGACGACCGCGCTCGACGTGACCACGCAGGCGGAAATCCTGACGCTGATCCGCGAGCTCCAGCACGAATTCCAGGCCGGCCTGCTGTTCATTACCCACGACCTTTCGGTCGTCGCCGATATCGCAGACCGGGTGATGGTGATGCGCGAGGGCGAGATCGTGGAAACCGGCTCCCGCGCTGCCATCTTCGAAAAGCCCAGCCATCCCTACACGATCCGTCTGCTGGAAAGCCTGCCGAAACCGGGCGCCAAACCGGCAGGCCCCGACAAGCCGGTTGTGCTGGAGGCGCGCGATATCGCGATCACCTATCATCAGCGCGACGGTGTTTTCGGCAATCGCGCCATCGAGGCCGTGCGCGGCGTGTCGCTTGTCCTGAAGCGCGGCGAGACCCATGGCCTTGTCGGCCAGAGCGGATCGGGCAAATCATCGCTGGTGCGCGGCATTCTGCAGCTCGAGCCGCTCTCCGGCGGGACGGTGCTTCTCGACGGCACCGATATCGCCGCGACCGGCATGACGCGGGCCATGCGCAAACGCATCCAGCTTGTGCAGCAGGACCCCTTCAGTGCGCTCAACCCGCGCCAGAAGGCCGGGTGGAGCGTTGCCGAGGGCGCGCTGATCCATGGCGCGCCCCGGAAGCAGGCAGCCGAACGCGCCCGCGCGATGCTTGCGCTGGTGGGTCTGCCGGAACAGGCCTTCGACCGTTTCCCGCATGAATTCTCCGGCGGTCAGCGCCAACGGCTCTGCATTGCCCGCGCGCTGGTGGTGGAGCCGGAAATCCTGGTCGCCGACGAGGCGATCTCGGCCCTCGACGTCTCGATCCAGGCGCAAATTCTCGCGCTGTTCGCCTCGCTGCAAAAGAAACTCGGCTTCGCCATGCTGTTCGTGACCCACGACCTTCGCGTTGCCGCGTCGATCTGCGACGCGGTGACGGTGATGTATCGCGGCGAGGCGGTCGAGCAGGGACCGGCCTCGAAGGTGCTGGTGACGCCGGCCCATGACTACACAAGAACGCTGCTCGAGGCGGTTCCCGACCGCGCCGGTCGCGCGACATCGTCTCTCGCGCGTGCCAAAAGCGCTGTAGCAACGGGAGGCGATCCTTCATGACCCGGGTCATCCTGTTCCGTATTCTGCGCTCGCTGGCGACGTTGCTGATCGCGGTGACGATCGTGTTCTTCTTCATCCGCCTGTCGGGCGACCCGGCGCAGGCGCTCGCCCCGCCCGATGCGCCGCCCGAGGTCGTGGAGGCCTATCGCGTCAAGCTGGGGCTCGATAAGCCGCTGCCGGTTCAATACGCCAATTACGTTCTCGGCCTGTTTCAGGGGGATTTCGGCTATTCGATTCATACCGGAAAATCCTCGCTGACGCTGTTTCTCGAACGGCTACCGGCAACCCTGATGCTGGGCGGAACGGCGCTTGCCATCGCGGTCATCTTCGGCATTTCCATCGGCGCGGTCGCAGCCCTCAACCGCAACAGTTTCATCGACCGGCTGGTGATGGGCTTTTCCGTCTTCGCCTTCGCCATGCCGAACTTCTTCTTCGGTCTCGTGGTGATTTTGACGGGCGCGCTGGTCTTCGGCGTGTTCTTCGGCGCGGCGGCGAATGGCCATATCTCGCTGCTTCTGCTGCTGCCGCCGGCGGCAACGCTGGGGCTTGCCTCGATGGGCGCCTTCGCCCGGTTCACGCGCTCCTCGCTGCTGGAGACGATCAACCAGCCCTTCATGATGGCGCTCGAGGCGCGCGGCGTGCCGGCATCAAGGCGGCTGTGGCGGCATGCCGCGCCCAATGCGGCCATCCCGATCGTCACCATGCTCGGCCTCAGCCTCGGCAGTCTGGTCGCCGGCGCGGTGGTGACGGAGCAGGTCTTCGCCTGGCCGGGCGTCGGGCAATTGCTGGTGCGCTCGGTCGCCACCCGCGATATCGCCGTGGTGCAGTTCCTGGTGCTGGCCGTCACCTTCTCGATGACCTTCGCCAACCTCGCGGTCGATATCCTCTATTCGTTTCTCGATCCCCGAATCCGGAGGGCTGCGTCATGAGGACCTTCCGCGATATGCCGCTTGCGGTGCGCATCTCCATCGGCTTCGTCATCCTGTTCGTGCTGTTCGCCCTGTTCGGCGGCTTCCTCACGCCATACGATTTCCGCCAGACCTCGCTGCTCGACCGGTTCGAGCCGCCTGTGTTTCTCGGCGGGACGTGGGACCATGTGCTGGGCACCGACGGGCGCGGCCGCGATCTTCTGGCCCGCCTTGCCATGGGCGCGAAGGTGACGCTGCTTGTCGCGATCTTCGGCACGCTGATCGGCGCGGTGTTCGGCTCGCTTCTGGGGCTGATCGCCGGCGGGCGGCGCGGCAAGGCGGATACGCTGATCATGATGGCGGTCGATGTCCAGGCCTCGGTCCCGATCATCATCATCGCGCTCTTCGTGTTGGCGCTGTTCAAGAGCAGCCTGCTGCTGATCGTGATCATGGTCGGCTTCAGCGGCTGGGAAAATTATGCCCGTCTGGTGCGCGCCTCCACGCTTTCGGTGCGCGAACGCGGCTATGTCACGGCGGAAAGGGTGCTCGGGGCGTCGCCCGCGCGGATCTATCTGCGCTATATCCTGCCCAATATCTTCAACGTCATCCTGGTGCAGTTCACCATCAACCTGCCGCTGACGGTGCTGCTGGAAACGGCGCTGAGCTTTCTCGGCCTCGGCGTCCAGCCGCCGATGACCAGCCTCGGCCAGATCATGAGCGACGGGCGCGACCGGCTCTTGACCTCGTGGTGGCTCACCATGTTCCCCGGCGCCATCATCTTCTTCCTGGCGCTGTCGGTTTCGATCGTTGGCGACTGGCTGCGCGACCAGCTTGATCCGACGCTGCGCAATGCCGGCCGCAGGTGAACCTGACCCGCCCTTCCCTTCCGACAAACGAATGAAAGAGACAATCATGCTGATCGACGCTCTCGCCACGGGTCGGGGCCTCCCCGCCATCGAACCGAAACGCTTCGACAATACGCGCCTGAGCGGCGTCTACCGGTCACAGCATCCGCAGAGCTACTGGAGCAACGGCCTGTTCCCGGCCGGCTTCCGGCTGACGCTGACTATGCGGTTTGCCGAGAATTTCCTCGCCTATGAGGGCGTCAACGACACCAATCCCGACAAGCTCTACATCAACAAGTTCGATGCCACGCTCGATGACAAGCCGGCGCCGATCGAGGGCAATGCCCGCTACAACGAAGTGCGCATCCGCCAGCTCGGCAGCCACGAATTCCAGGTGCTGGAACAACTCGACGGCGACGTGATCATCGGCCAGTACTGGTGCTTTTCCGAAGACGCCTCGACCCTGATGCGCTGGGGCGTCGGCAAGGCCCCCGATGGCGGGTCAAAGGCGTTCTTCGAGACCTTCGTCCGCGTCGGAGACTGATGCCGGCCTGAGAGATTCATGAGCAAAATCCGCCACTTTTAATCAATGGCGCAGCCTGGCGCAGAGCCCGGAAATACCAAAAAAAGTCCTGCCTGCGGCGGCTTTGCTTATAATTTCCCTGATCAAACCGGATATAACGCGTATTGTCATATGAAGTACCGCTAAAGTGGCGGCCCCGGGGGGACAATACGCATGAACAGGTCTGACACTCGGAAAGCGGCGGAGCGTCCCGCAGACCGGAAACGGATGAAATGGATCGCCTCGTCGATCCTGTTCCAGTCCACCGCCCTTGCCGGAACGCTTGCCGGCGTTCCGCTGCCACTCTATTCGCGCGGCTATACCCGCGCCTACGCGGCGGTGACGTGCGATCCGTCCTCGGTGAGGACCGAAACGGGTTCAAACATAGACAAAAGCCAGTTTGAGAGCAGAAAAAGCGATATCTATTCTCAGACGATCAGTTGCACGATTTCTTCCGGGACTTTGACCACCACGCAATATGCCTATAGCGGCACCTATATGGCGCTGATCAATCCAGGCGATGGCGGCGGCAGCGATACATACCGCGGTGCGGTCTATGGCGTGCACTCCAACTGGGGCTGGGCCGGTTTTAGTGTGAACGTCACGAATAACGCGACGATTACGGTTACCGAGGCCGCAGACACTTCTTTGCTGTTTGCGCCGGGATATAGCATTCCCTACAGCAATCTGCGTATCGGCAAGACCCAGTCCAACGGGCTGAATGCCGTGTCGCTCGGCGCGCTTAACTGGAGCGGGACTGACACGAACAAGGAAACCGGTGGGGGCGATGGCGGCATTGTTTCGATCGTCAGTTCCGGGGATGTCTCAAGTTCGGTTGGCGGCGGCATTTTTGCCCTCTCGCAAGGAGGGAGCACTCGAGATTCTCACGATAAGGACGGTAGCGCAGGTCGGGGTGGAAGCGTTTCCGTTCATTCAACGGGAACGGTGTCCGGTGCCACTTTCGGTATTGCAGCGCTTAGTCTTGGCGGCCCGGCCACCTATTCAGGTTCGGGTGATTACACCTCGAGCGGATATGCCTACTCTGTTTCGGTCTATACCTCGAAATCCGTTTATGCCACCAAAAGCGGACCGGCCATTCTGGCCGCGTCCTATGGCGGCAATACGCCCTACAACACGAATAGCTTCGATACAGGCGCCGGCGGCGATGGCGGCGGCAGCAGTTCCGGCGATGTAGAAAATCCCAATGCGACGGCTGCCAGAGTGCAGGTCGGTTCAGCGCAAACGCCAATGGCCGGCAAGATCACCACTCAGTCTGCCGGTGCGATTTACCTTGGAGCCGTCAATCAGAGCGTTCAGCTAACCCGGAAAACCGGTGCGGCGATCATGGCGATCTCGCGATCGGGCGATGGCCTGCCGGGTGGCGGCAAGAAGGCGATGGAAGGCTTCAACGCATCTCCGGTTGCCGTGACGGTCTACGGGGCGTCCTCGACCCTGCTTCAGACCCAAGGCGATTACTCTCCCGGTATTTTCGCCGTGAGCCAGGGCGGAACGTCGTACGAAAGTACAAAGGATGGCCGCGAAGCGCCGGGGGGCACTGGCCTTAACGCCAATGTCGAGCTGACCGGCGGCGGGCAGATTATAACCCACGGAGATACCTCAAGCGCCATTATCGCCCAGTCTCTGGGTGGCGGTGGGTCATCGACCTACAAGGGCGAGAACGGATGGGGCGGAGCGGCATGGGACGTGACCGTAACCAATGATTTCGGTATCGCCACATATGGCGACCATTCGCACGGCATTATCGCGCAATCTGCATCTGCGGCAGATGGCGGAGGTATTTATACGAATTCAGATGGTCGGACGCTCACCTGGGGCGATACGAGCGCAAACGGATCGACCAGCCGTGACGTTACCGTAACCAATACGGGTAATATCACGGTCCATGGTATCGATTCCCATGGCATCGTGGCGCAATCGATCGGCGGCGGCGGGGGATTGCTGCAATCTGCAGGAACCGTGCCAACAACGAGCCTGTCACAGGGATCTGCGATTTCAAACCCCGAAGATGGTCAGACGGTCGGAGGGCAAAATGCAGGCTCGGTGCCGGGCAGTGTTACGGTCACCAATAAGGGCAATATCTCGACCTATGGCGGTTATGCCGGTGCGAAAACCGCGGCCAGCAGCTCCGACCAGACGGAACTTGGCGGCGGCATCGCCATTCTCGCCCAGTCGATCGGTGGCGGCGGCGGTACCAACAGCGGCACCGGCGCGACGGGCGCGATCGGATCGGGCGAAAGCCCGAGTTCGGCAGTCAAGATCAGCAGTGACAGCGCCATACCGGGCAGCAATGGCGGCACGGTTGATGTTCACAATTACGGCAATCTGACCACAACCGGCTCGGAGGCGCACGGCATCGTCGCCCAGTCGATCGGCGGCGGCGGCGGCCAGGGGCGCAACAAGAAGGGTCTGTTTCATACGGTCGGTGGCGCGGGCGGGCCTGGGGGCAACGGCGGAAAAGCAACCGTCATAACCGAGTCCGCAACAGCGATTGCAACGACCGGCGATTACGCCATGGGCATGGTCGCGCAGTCGGTGGGCGGCGGCGGCGGTGCGGGCGGCCAGGCCACGTCCTGGGGACTGTTTGTTTCGAGTGCGACCGGCGGCGAGGGCGGTGCCGGCGGTACGGGCGGAACGGCGCAGGTGACGCAGTTTGGCTCAGGCACGAAGGGCGCCAGCGATTACAGCACGCTTTCGACCAAGGGCGACCACGGCACCGGCATACTGGTGCAGTCGATCGGCGGCGGCGGCGGCATCGGCGGCAATGGCAAATCGACCAGCGCCGGTTTCGGCATCGACATCTCGATCGCCCATGGCGGCTCGGGCGCTTACGGCGGCAGCGGCGGCGACGCGAAGGTCTATACCAACGGC
>MDSV01038205.1_pt1 | contig 10968 bp, 12 predicted proteins | sample 810851 | NCBI WGS metagenome assembly MDSV01 (sample SAMN05326640, study PRJNA326480) | marine metagenome | isolation source: seawater | place: Atlantic Ocean: North East | collected 2012 | reverse complement strand
ATCAGCTCGCGCGGTGCCTTTCGCGGGGAGCCGCACTGTCCTGCCTATGGCGCCAGCAAGGCTGGCCTTAACGCGCTGACCCAATCACTTGCGCAACAACTCGCCCCTCTGGGCATTTTTGTCGGGGCGGTGGCACCGGGATTTGTTGAGACCGACATGGCGAGCGCAGTCCTCGATGGACCCGGGGGCGATGCGGTACGGAACCAAAGCCCCCTGGGGCGGGTGGCAAAACCAGAAGAAGTGGCTCACGCGGTGCTGTTTCTCGCCTCTTCCGGTGCCGAGTTTTCGACCGGAACGGTCATTGACGTCAACGGCGCTTCCTATCTGCGAACCTGATTACCGATTTCGCTTATTTACCGCGATCAAACTGAACAAAGTTACAGGCTTTTTCAAACAGCGCTTCGGACAGGCGGCCGGCCTCTTTCAGATACTGCTCACAGCCCCTGATCGTGCAGTCTTCATAGTCTGACACCATCACGGTCCAGTTCTCCCCGCTGAGGTCATATCCCTTGCGCATCAGGCAGGCGTTGCGGAAGGTATGGATCATGCAGTAGTTGGTCTCATCGTCCGAATTCAAACCCTGGGGCACCTTGCATTCGGGCAAACCCCACGCGAGACCGCAGTACAACATGAGGGCGAAACCCAGTGCGAAAGTTTTTCTGACCTCCAGCATAATATCGTCAGTTGATGTGGAATTACGTCATCAATTTAAAAAGTCATCGCGGCACATCTTGTACGAGACGGGCTTTTGTATGACCTGACAGGATGACAGGATAAAAAAGCATCATGCCACCAACGATCAGATTCTCAAAGCGATGTGCGTCTTCAGGCCATCACAAAGACATCGCAAGCTGTAATGTGAACAAAACTTCATCTTTATGCCACACCAGAGCGGGTAGACTTTTTTTAGGCTTTGGTCTTATGTCAGATAACATCCACTTGACGATGCTGCAATGAGCGTTTCTCTATGACCTCAACATCGTCTCTTTTTCGTCTGGCAAGTCTCGTCGCCTTTGTTGCGTGTGCAAGTCTGTTGGGGTTTGGCTACTGGCTGCAGTATCGGGATTTTCTCGATCCCTGCCCGCTGTGTATTTTTCAGCGAATCGCCTTTATGTCCCTGGGTCTCATCGCGCTCATCGGGGCAATACATAACCCGATCGGTTATGGACGCAAGATCTATGCTGCGCTCGCAGCACTCGCTGGAATTCTGGGAGCGGCTGTTGCCGGCCGGCACATCTATCTGCAAAACCTGCCCGCAGATCAGATACCTGAATGTGGACCCGGGCTGGAGTTCATGTTGTCAAACATGCCTTTAGCGGATGCACTGCAAAAAGCGCTCGCAGGATCTGGAGAATGTGCCGATGTCTCATGGACCTTCCTTGGTCTTTCGATGCCGTGGTGGACGCTGTTCTGGTATCTGGTACTCAGTGCACTGATGATAACCGCCGCGCGGCGATAACCCGATCATCGAACAAGCTCGTCTGTTCAGTCTCGCAACATCAGCTTCCAAAAAGATCTATCCCGACCGCCTGGCCACCATATCAATTTCAACGAGTGCTTCACGGGCGAGCCCTGTGACCCCAATACAGGTGCGCGCGGGCAACCGTCCCGCAGCAAAGTAAGCGCGGTAAGTCTGGTTCATGACTTCATAATCGCGCGCGAACTCGGTCAGGTAGACCCGGCACGACAGCACGTGCGAAAGATCCAGACCCAGGCCCTCCAGCACAATGATCAGATTGTCCATGACACGGCGCGTCTGCGCCTGGACTCCCTCAGGCAACGGCGCGCTGTCATCGTGGGGGTCCGTTGGCATCTGTCCCGTTAACTGAATCCACCCGTCGACCTCCACTGCGTGGCTGAAGGGGGCGACGTGTGTGGGGGCCTCATCGAAATTATGAAATACCGGACCCTGACTCATTCTTTGTCTCCTTGTATCCTGAAATCCTGAAACTGGGCATGTGGATTTATTTGCGACCGGGAAAGGGTCGGCCGACGACCAGCCAGTCCCACAACCGATGCAGCAGATACGCAAACGCTGTGGCCGCCAACGTCACAAAGCCCCAGCCAACGACATCATCATGAGGCATGATGGCCGGAATGCCAAACGCAAGACTTACTAACCACAGGCTCCAGATAATCAGCCCCCCGAGACGGTATACGGGCCGAAGAAAGTTGGTACTGCGTCGTCGTCGCATTGCCGGGCTGTATTGGCGTTACACTTTGAATTAACTGAAATCGCACTGTAGCGGAAAACGCTGGATAAACGTATCCCGATACCCGGGCATGATTGTTGTCCTTTTTGAATTTGAGCCCGATCCCTCTTATCAGGACCGCTACTTCGAACTGGCGGGCCTGCTGCGCGAGAACGTTGAGAGGATCGAGGGCTTCATCAGTGTTGAACGCTTTGAAAGTGTCTCCCAAAGCGGTCGTTTCATTTCGGTATCCACCTGGGAAGATCTCGACGCCGTCAAAAGATGGCGCGAACACCTGGAACACGCAGCGGCACAAAATGAGGCGAAAGACCGGGGCATCTTCCGCAATTACCGGATCCGGGTCGCAGAAGTGATCCGCGACTACGGCCCTTAGGTTCAGTACATCCAGCGGCGCTGGAGTTTTTCAGACCCGGGCGTTCGCCCGTAAAGCACATCCGTACGGATGATGTATTTGATCCCGCGACGGATCTTTTCTCCCGCATGCGGGTAATGCTGGGGATGACCGCCGTGCGGAAAGCATAATGCGCTGCCGAGCGGTGTATGGACGGGAATTGCTTCGCCGCTTTCGCCCTCGGGGTAAAACCGGGTGTGGCCCCCGTCGTAGTCTCCACTCAGCAACAAAAGGAAAGTTAACTGGCTCCAGCGATCGCCAAACGCATCGACCTGCAGCTTGCCATCCACCACCGCACTGCCCGGCCAGGATCCGTCCGTGTGGGTCTTGAAGTAGTCGCCGGGCTGGTAACGGTAGAAGCGAAACCGAGCGTTCAGACCGAGGCTCGGCGCACCGCCGATCAGTTCGGTCAATTGAGGCTGGCATCGACTGAACAAGGTAGCGCAGATACTTTCATCGACTAGCCAATTGAGATTGCGCATATGGCGCACGCTGTGCGGCAGTGACACCGGCGCATCGTCATGAAAGCCCAGGGTGTCGACAATCAGCCGAAACTGCTCGCACTCTTCTAACGAAAGTACATTGTGCAGCTGAAATACGCCCGGCAGATCTGGCAGGTCTATCCGTTCTACCGGCGGCCCAGCTTCATCAAAGCGAATAAGCCCCTCGCGCGCACTCGCCCACAGCGGCAATGCCTCCTGATCATGTCCCGGCTCGTGCGCCAGCACGAAAAAGTCCGCTTCCGTCTCGCTCATCCCAATCTCTCCTGCTGCGCCCTGATAAGGTAATCTTGCGACCGTACCATCAGCGCGATATCGCCCAAGGTAAAGAACGACCGATTATCCCGAAGAACACACAGGAAGAAAAATGAAGATCGCCGTATTGCATGAACCGCTGGCCCAAAGGGACCTCAACGACTGGGGCGCTCCTGAGCAGATGCTCGACGGAAACTCACACACACAGGGAGTACTGCTGCATAAGGGTGAGAGGGGCGCATCGGAGTGCGGCTACTGGGAATGCACGCCAGGCCATTGGCGGTGTGAGGTCACGCGGGACGAGTTCTGCCACTTCCTTGACGGCGAGGCGAGCTACGAGAGCGACGACGGCGCGGTCACCGACATTACACCCGACACCGCTGCGTTTTTTCCCGCAGGCTGGAGCGGCAGCTGTCGGGTTACAAAAACTTTAAAAAAGGTCTACATGATCCGATGACGACGGTTTAATGCTTAGGCCGCCTCATTGCAATGTGATGCAGCTGATTGAGCACGGCTGAAGCCTGCTGCTCGCCGGGCAGATCCTCATCCACGAGACTGGAACAAAGAGTCGTCGCCGCTGAAAGGTTGCCGGTAATCGAATATGCCGTCATCACGGCTTCACGCAGAATCATGGCCTGCGCGGGAATAGCGAGGGTTGGCCCCTCCCTGTGTGAGAAAGTTTCATCTTTTTCCATGCCCTAAAGATGCGGTCGCATCTGGACCTTTTCAAGAGGGCTGTCGAATTTAACTACCACTAATTTTAGGAGGTTATCGCTCTCTTGCCAGGCCGTCGACCGATCGGGCTCTTTAAGATATGCTTGAAGAAAGACCGCACGCCAGAAGAAATCCGATGAAGACAACACCACAGAAGTTTTGCGCCTCAAGCGCAGCCGACGCCAAGTGGGCGCAGGGACTGCGCAAATTTTTTGAGTACCGGGATCTTGGCATCAGTGAAGCCACCAGCGGCGCCTACAGCGCTCACGTCATCCGGGTAAAGAAACCCGTGACCGATTTTCCGCACACCGGTCCGCACGTCCACGATCTTGAGTTTCAGATGATTTACATCCTGAAAGGCTGGATCCGCTTCACTTATGAAGGTCAGGGGGAATTCACTTTTCGCGAGGGAGACAGTTGCCTTCAGCCGGCCGGTATCGTCCACGACGAACTGGACTGCTCAGACGACCTGGAACTCATCCAGCTCACGGCACCAGCTGAATTTGAAACCCACCGCATCAACACATCAACCGACGTGTCAGACTGAACGAGCTCTGGCTTAGGCCTCTTTTTCCCAAAGCGTTTGGGTCAGCACGCCCACCCGGGACTCGATTACTTCCATGGCGTCGAGCACCATGTCTTCACGGTAACGGCGGCCGATAATCTGCACCCCGGCCGGGCGCCCCGCAATCATGCCGATGGGTGTCACACCGGCCGGCAGGCTTACCCAGTTGATGCCGGTGCTGTAAATCGCCGAGTTGAAAAGGTCTCGGGTACCGGCAAGGCTTTTCTGGTCACAGTCCCAGTCCGGTGTCGGCTGCAGAAAGTAAGGCGCCAACACGAGAGGTGTCTCTTCCAGAAATTCGTTCCACTGGCGCGTCATCGCAGCCCGGTTCTTGACGCCCAGGCGATAATCCACGGGATCCGCCGTCTCGCCCATCTCGAAGTACCACTCAAATATCTTCTGAATGGTTTCGCTGCCATGCTCACGGGCCATCGGCATCAAAAACGCATCCAGCTCTGCGCCAAGGTACCTGAACCATGCCTTGGCACAGTCATCCACGGACGGCGTCGTCGCCTCTTCTACCGCATAACCCGCGTCTGAAAGATAACCTGCAGCCCGATCAACTGCTTCGGTAATATCAGGATGCATCGGATGACCGTAAGACTCGGTCGTGACACCCACTCGAATGGGGCCGGGTTCTTGGGGCCACCCCTCAAAGGGTACCGGCATCCATAGCGGATCTCGTGCATCAGCGCCTGACATCACACCAAGCGCCAGGCGCACATCACGCACCTCGCGGCAGATTGCTCCCTGTACGGATATCAGCTGCGCCAGGATACCCCGCTCTTCTGTTGCCGAAGGCACATAGGCCGGCACACGGCCGAAGGTGGGCTTAACCGTCGACAGGCCGCAGTTAAATGCCGGGCAGCGCAGTGAGCCGCCGATATCATTGCCGTGATGAATCGGCCCAAACCCTGCGGCGCCAGCAGACGATGCCCCGCCTGAGGAGCCGCCAGGACTGGCATCCTCATCCCAGGGATTCAACGTTCTCCCATGCAGTGGGTTGTCGGTGTTGAGCCGCATCGAGAGCTCAGGGGTGTTGGTGCGCCCGACAATGATGGCGCCCGCCTTTCTGAGATTGGCCGTCACCGGAGAATCATCGGGGGCTATCAGGTCTTTTAGAGCGGGCAGCCCGTTAGGGGTGGGCTGACCTTTGACGTCGATATTGGACTTGATCGTGACCGGCACGCCGTGCAGCGGTCCCGTGGTTTTACCGGCCGCCAGTTGCGCATCGGCCACCAGGGCATCAGCCAGTGCTTCTTCAGTGAGATCCAGAACGATCGCATTGAGCCTCGGATTGTGCTCGGCAATGCGTCCTGACACAGAGGTGATCAACTCCTCTGCGGTAAATCTTTTATCCCGGATACCCTGCGCTGCCTCACAGGCGCTCAACTGCCAAAGTTCATCGCTCATGTCCCTCTCCTTTAATCCCCCAGACTGCTGCTGTCAGGATAGACCTGGATCTGGGGAACTTTGCCATTCTTTAGCTCATCCTGGATGCCCTGCCAGTGTTCGACCTCGAGAAGATCTCCGTGCACGGTGCGGAACAGCCGGCGCAGATCTGGATCGGTAATCCGCAAACCCACCTCGATCTCCTCAGGTAGAAATACCACGCCGTCCTCGAAGAACCAACCGGGGATATCCTCTTCCCCGTCACACCGATCTCGGTTACTGCGGATCTTCACGTCTGTGAATGTCTCTAACGCATCGTAATCGAAAAGATACACTCGTATATGGCTGCCGACACCATAGTTGCGCCCATCCAGATCACGGTTGAAAATATTTGCCGCCATGTTATTTTTAATGCACTGACCAAGGCTAATCACAGCGCGCTCGCAATCCTCCCGCGGCGCCTGCTGCAGGAAAACGGGTAATGGGATCATCTTGCGTTGCACGATGAGATGATGAAAGAAGACCGTTTCCCCGCGCAGTGAAACGGCGTTGCTGGCATATTCTACGAGTTCAGATAACAACCCCGACGAAAAGTGCGAACTCGGCAAGTTCACGTTGTAGTAAATCGCGTTATCCAGCATGCTACCTGTTCGGTTGATGTCATGCACTTTTCGGTATTTCTCTAGCACGGATTCCACACCAGAGAAATCCCCCCATTTGTAGTTTTCGGTTGGATGGTCCCGAATGACCTTGAGGTTATAAACCGAACCCGGCGCCTGAAAGCCGATTGCCACGGTGCCCGGGAAACCGATAGCGGTATCAAAAACCGCTTTGTCTCTTACAAGTTCGTCTGTTAGTTCTTCCATCACGGCAACCTTGCCAAAGTGATTGAATCCCAAAGAAGAGTAGTGCAGTCCGAGCGGCCGCTTGGGCATGATCCCGTGCAGGAACTCAGCGAGTTCGTGATAGTGATCATTGGTAACGATAAAATTCGCGCGAGTCGTGCTGAAAAGGTTATGTGCCTCGGGCTCGTCGGTGAGTACGGCGTCGATATAGATACCAACCTCATCATTCAGCAGCGCCAGGATCAGCGGTACGACCAAACCACCGTTAAGGCAGATCCGGCCGACCACGTAGGCCCCACGGTTGCGGAAAAAGCCGCCTCGGATGACATCTACGGCCAATATGTTGTCAGCCAGGCCCCGTCTTGTAAGCGCCTCATCAATTTTATCTGCGGCGCGTTCCGAATCCCTGACGACATCCCGAAACGGAATCTCAAACGACGGGATGGCAAGCATCTCGCGGATCAGCCCTGCATCGATCAAATCCACTGTCCGGCTAAACATCACCTCGCTGTCACTACTAGATTGCGTCTTGATATTGACCGCGTAGTCCACGGGCGTCCAGTTATCCATAAACACCGCGCGCCGCACCGAATGCAGGAAAGCCAGCGCCAAGTCGGCCTCATATCTTCCAGCAACGGCCGCCGTATAATGGTGTTCGAGGCGGTCCCACAGTTCCAGGGTGGCGATGGCATCAGGACATTCTGCTGAGAGTGTGCGGGCCAGCGCGTGCATTCGCTCGCCGTACAGGGTCAGGCGGTCACGGCTGTTCTGCAGCGACTGCTGAAAGGCGCTTGCTTCAAAGGCCGCCTTCGCCTTCGGAGGAATAGCGCGAAAGTCACCGTAAAAACCATCAAAAACCTGCTGGATCCAATCCGACAGGATACGCGCCGAGGATTTAGGATCAGCTTTAGATTCCAGCAGCCACTTGGCGGGTGCTTGGTGAGAGGACATACCGTCGCGGATCATGGAAGGCTAGAGCAGTATCCGGAAACCCAAGGCATCGAGGTACTGCTTTTCAGTCTTTTCCGAGCACCGTGCCCAAAACCAGGGGCGAGTGCTCCAAAAACTCGGTAGCAGAAAGTTTGAAACCTTCCTCCGGCTTCAGCCTGCTGATACGTACCGACCCGCCGTTAACGGCGACAGTAATCCCAGATGCGTCGGCAGCCGTAACAGTGCCGGGAGCACCTTCCGAATCATTCGATTTGCTGCAGTCGAGCAATGTAATCCGTTTACCAGCAAGCGTCGTCCAGGCCCCGGGCTGAGGATTAGCACCACGGATCATGTTGTAGACCCGGTCGACATCCTGGTGCCAGTCGATTCGAACGTCGTCCGCCGTACACCAGCCTTCGTAACTGCCGCCCGAGGGGTCCTGCTCGATCCGCGGCGCCTTCCCGTCACGCACAAGGTCAACCCCCTCAACCATGGCAGCAACGCCCATCGGAAAAAGGTGGTTGAAGTACAGGGAACCGAGGGTGTCGTCGGGCACGATTTCCACTTCTTTCTGAAGCAGGATCGGCCCGGTATCCAAGCCCTCGTCAGGCCAGAAGATCGAGAGCCCCGTCTTAGTTTCGCCGAAAATAATCGGCCAGTTTATGGAACTTGGGCCTTTATGCAGGGGCAGAAGCGAAGGATGATATTGGATCGATCCGAGCTCCGGTACGTTTAGCACCTGCTCCGGCACCAGCAGCGTAACGTATGCCATCACGCACAGATCGGCGTTCAGCGAACGCATCTGCTCTAGCACAGCCGCATCCTTATAGCTCGGGGGCTGGAAGAGCGGCAGTCCCTGCTCTTCGGCCAGCGCTTTCAGGGGATCGATCCGTCTACCTTTATCTGGCGCGCAGTACACCGCGCAGACGTCCTCGCCGCGTTCCAGCAAGGATTCCAGGACCGCTTTGCCGAAGGCCTGCTGGCCATGAACGATCAGTTTCATTTTTTCGCTCCCTGGTCCAATCGCACGAAAGGCACCCGAGGGCAGACTACCGACTGTTTATTTGTACATCGTCTGCGCTTTGGTGCCTGGTGCGTATTCATCGGGATCCACCCAGACATTAACGACCGCGCACCTTCCTGTCTTGGCAATCGCCTCCCGTGCACGCTGCAATGCCGGTTGAATCTGGCTCGCCTCGGTGACTTCTTCACCATATCCGCCGATCATCTCGCCGAACTTGGAGAAAGGCACATCGCCAAGTTTGTTCCCGACATCACCACGCTCCTCCCCGTACTTAGCGAGTTGTCCATAGCGGATCTGATTCATAGCTGAGTTATTCCCTATCACCGCAAGATACGGCGCGCCGAAGCGCTGCGCGGTCTCCATATCAAAAGCGGTCATGCCAAAGGCGCCGTCACCATAGAGGCAGACAACCTCTTTGTTGGGATGCGCGAGTTTGGCAGCCATGGAAAAACCCGTACCCACACCAAGTGAGCCAAGCGCTCCGGGATCCATCCACTGTCCTGGGTTTCGGGGGCGAACTGCCTGAGCCGAGATCGTCACGATATCGCCTCCATCGCCGATATAGATCGTGTCCTCACCCAAAAACTCATTTATTTCATAAGCAAGCCGATAAGGGTGGATAGGACTCTGATCAGTGATAAACATCGGCATCAACTTCTCGAGCTTGGCCGCCTCGATCTCGCGCAACTCGGCCATCCACTGCTGACGTTGCTGACGCGCTCCCTTATCAATACGGCCCGATGCGGCCTGCGTCACGGCTGCAAGGATGCCACCGGGGCTCCCTGCCAAACCAAGACTGATATCCCGATTCTTGCCAACCGTCGCATAACTCTGGTCAATCTGCACCAAGGTTGCTTCCTTAGAAATTCGCTTGCCGTAGCCCATACGGAAATCGAACGGCGTACCTACAATCAAAATTACGTCAGCATTCTTAAACGCATCACTGCGAGTTCGATCAAAATGATGCGGATCACCTTGGGGTAACAGACCGCGGCTGGCGCCATTCATATAAGCCGGAATATCCAGCGCACGCACAAATTCGATGGCCTCTTCATGCCCTCCGGAGGACCATACCTGTTGCCCTAACAGTACGGCTGGACGCTGGGCTTTCACCAGCATATCAGCGAGTTTTTCAATATCAGCCGGATCGCCTACGGAGTTAACCGAGGCGCGATAGGATCCGGGCTGCGGCACTACCGCTTTCTCTACGGGCACTTCGGCATCCAGAATATCCCGGGGGATCTCCAAATAGGAGGGGCCATAAGCACCAGAAAAACACTCACGGGCGGCCATAGCGATCATGTCGGCGACGCGTTCAGTCGAAAACACACCTGACGCAAACTTGGTGATAGGAGTCATCATATCTACGTGGGGTAGATCCTGCAGCGAGCCCATCTTGTGTTGCGTCAGAGAACTCTGCCCACCGATATGCAAGATGGGGCTTTCTGATCGAAAAGCGGTGGCCACTCCTGTAACAGCATTAGTACAGCCAGGACCGGCTGTGGTCACCACGCAACCTAAACGTCCCGTCTGGCGGGCGTAGCCATCGGCCGCATGAGCGGCCGTTTGTTCATGGCGCACGTCGATAATCCTGATCCCCTCGTCGAGACAACCGTCATAGATGTCAATGATGTGTCCCCCGCAGAGAGTAAAAATCGTATCAACGCCTTCCTGCTTTAGCGCCTTCGCCACAAGGTGGCCCCCGGATACGACTGAGCCATCCTTAGTCTTCTGAGCCAGTGTGTCTGTTGCAGTATCCGTTCTTTTTAATTCAGCGCTCATCTGTTTCTACCTTTCAGTCAATGTGAGACCTAGGCCTCACTATACTAGACTGAAATGCTTAAAACATGATAGGCATGAAACATGCAACTCTGACCCTCCCGTTATGTCGATTCCCGATATTTAGACGCCCTATTACGCCAATAGTTCAAAAAGACAGGGTAGAGCATCAGGGCAATCGCAAGAACGATACAGATCAGCGCAATCGGATGCTCAACGGGATGAACAAAAGTGGTTACATCACCTCGACTTGAAATAAGAGACTGGCGCATCGAGCGCTCTGCCAATGGACCCAGCACGATCGCCAGAACGGCTGGCGCTACCGGATAGTTAAGCTTGCGCAAAAGGTAGCCCCCCAGT
>MDSV01219676.1_pt1 | contig 10969 bp, 12 predicted proteins | sample 810851 | NCBI WGS metagenome assembly MDSV01 (sample SAMN05326640, study PRJNA326480) | marine metagenome | isolation source: seawater | place: Atlantic Ocean: North East | collected 2012 | reverse complement strand
TTCATTACTTTTTATGTTTAAAGAAAAAAATTAGATGCGAATGTTAATGTTTACGCGCTATTTAATCAATATTTTAATTCATTTAGTTTAGTTTTTCTCTAAATTTTGAAGATATTTTGTAGTTGTTATCTCATGAAGCCTGCTTTCAGTCCGAACCCATAAATTAAGCAGCTGATCTCCTGCATATAAGTTATTTATTAAATTTGGATCAAAGAAGAATTTTAATTTTTGTTTTTCTTGATATGCAATATCAATAAAACTAATAAATCTTCTTAATTTATCAATGTTATCGTCATTGCATGAATGAAAGTTATTTATAAAAACCCATTCATATATTTTTATAATCTCAATAAAATCTTTGCTTGCACATGGCGATGAAAAAAAATCATCAAAAGAAAGCCATAAAATTTTCTCTGAACAACCTAAACAATTAAATGTTCTGCTGCTAACCGAAAATTTTGTTTTATTAATAATTTCTGAATTAAATGTTCTTTGCAAGAAATCCCTAACACTTTTATCACTATTTCTATCATCTGCAGAGCTATCAAAATGCGCAATTTCTCTTAACCTATAATCTTCAGTACCTAAAAGGTGATGAATAAAAAAATTATTATTTATAAAATTAATAGTTTTTAAAAATTTTGCTCTCTGAAGGCCATTTTTATAAAGATGATCTGGATGAGAATTAGATGTGATCATTAATCTAGTCCCCTTGCTTGTTAATGATTCGATTAAAGTCCCTATAATCATTGCATCTGCAATGTCCTCAATTTGGAATTCATCTAAAAAAATTATTTTATAATCCTTAGAAAGGCTCTTAACAACCATCAATAGTGGATCGCTATTTCCAGAAAAATCAGATAATTTTTTATGCACAAGTTGCATAAATTCTACAAAATGAAATGTACCCGAATTAGAAAAGTAATAATCATTGATGGCTTGAAGTAACATTGTTTTACCTCTTCCAACTGGACCGTAAAGATACAAATTACCAATTAAATTATTTTTAGAAAAAAATAATTTTGGCTTCAGCTTTGAGTCAATAGAAATAAATTCTTCCAAGAATGAAGCTTGAGCATTATCAAGAACTATGCCTTGAGTCGAAAAATTCTCTAGTACAACTTTTATATCCTTCATATTATTGATTTAATGGACATATGAGACTTTTTGATAACAAACTTTCGAGAATAAATTTTTTAATCTTGATTGGTATTCTGACATATCTTTCTGCAAATATGTCGAATGAGGATGCATATGTAGAAGCAATTTTAAAGGCATCTCCTTCTGTCATCAACATAAGCTCTAAAAAAAATAATGGAACTAAATTATTTAACGGCGGATCTAAAAATGAAGTCGTTGGTTCTGGAATCATTATTTCTAATGATGGATACATTATTACTAACCTTCATGTAATTGAAGGCAAAAGAATCGTTGAAGTAGAAATGGATAGTGGTCAGGTTTATCCAGCATCTTTGATAGGCTTTGATCAAAGATCTGATCTTGCGGTAATTAAAATTAATCCTGAGATTGATTTAAAGCCTATTGAGGTATCAAATAGTGCATCAGTTCAAGTGGGTGATCAGGTAATTGCGATTGGAAATGCATTTGGACTGGGCAAAACTTTTACCAGTGGAATTATTAGTGCTACTGGAAGAGATTATGGAAATCCATATCTTGAACTGATTCAGACTGATGCTGCAATTAATCCAGGTAATTCTGGAGGTGCTTTAATTAATCACAAAGGCAATCTTATTGGAATGAATACAAAAATTTTTTCAAAAACTGGTTCTTATGCTGGGATTGGTTTTGCTCTTCCGGCTAATAAAATGATAGAGGTTGCCTCAGAGATAATTCAATATGGCTCTGTCAAGAAATCATGGGTTGGAGATTTTAGAGTTAAAGTTAAAAGATTTCTATTAAATAACAAACCAACTTACGGCCTAGAAATTTTAGAACTTAATAATTATGGGCCTCTTTTTAATGATGGAAAAATAAAACCAGGTGCAATTATATTATCAGTTAACGATAAGTCCCCTTCATGGGAAAATTTAACTTATGCCCTGAATAATTCCTTTCCTGGAGATGAGATCAGCTTTCAAATTTTACAAGATTCTAATATGCAGAATTTCACAGTTGTAACAGAAGGTATTCCTGATCAGTAAACCTCAATATAGGGGATGAGATACCAATAACAACTCTGGGAAATTAATTGTCTTTCCAAAAGGGCTGTCGTTTTTCTATAAAGGAGGCAATGCCCTCCTTTGCATCATCTGCAAGTGAGTTTTCAGTCATTACCTGTGAAGTGTAATCATACGCATCAGATAGAGTCATCTCGTACTGTCGATAAAAAGCTTCCTTACCCACTCTTATGGTTGCAAGAGACTTGGTCGAAATTTGATTTGCAAGCGACATAACAGCAGCATCTAAATTTTCTTCTGGAACATGATCATTAATTAGAGATATTCTTTTTGCTTCAGCAGCATCTATCATGTCTCCTGTAAGAAGCATTTTCATAGCAACTTTTCTGCTAATATTTCTTGAGAGCGCAACCATTGGAGTCGAGCAAAACAGACCTATGTTTACTCCTGGTGTTGCAAATTTTGAAGAATCTGATGCTATTGCCAAGTCACAACTAGCCACTAATTGACAGCCAGCAGCAGTTGCAACTCCATTAACTTCAGCTATGACTGGTTTTGAACAATTTACGATCATTTGCATTAATGAGGAACATAAATTAAAAAGATCTAAAAAATATGCCTTGCCCTCATCTTCATTTTTTCTAGCTTCAGTTATATCTTTTAAGTTATGCCCTGAACTAAAAACATCGCCAACTGCAGAAATGATTATAACTTTAACCGAATTATCTGATGATGCTTTGATCAAAAGCTTTTTTAGTTGCTTCATCATATCTTCTGAGAGGGCGTTTTTATTGTTAGGATCATCCAATACCAAGCGAAGGATACTTGCCTGACTTTGATCAATTTTTAAAATTTTTTTTGTATTTTCACTCATAATTTATTTTATTTTTTCAAGAATTTTTTTCGGGCATTTATTCATGACCACTGTTAAGCCCGCATTTTTAGCAAAAGATTCTGCCTCTTCACTATAAAGTCCTTCTTGCATCCACAAAATTTTGGCTTTAATTTTTATTGTTTCATTTGTAATGGTTGGGATATGTTCTATTGCTCGAAATACATCCACCATATCAATTTTTTCCTCTATAGCTTCAAGGTTTTCATAACACTTTTGACCGAGAATTTTAGTATTAACTAAATTAGGGTTAACTGGAAAAATATCAAAACCATACTCTCGAAGAAATTTCATAACTTTGTAGCTATCTTTCTTTGGATTGGAGCTAGCTCCAACTATTGCAATTGATTGAACCTCATCGAATATTAACCTTAAATTACGATGATTCAATTTTTCTATTTAAAATATGAGATTATTCTTGCTGCACTCTTTTCACAACTGGGGCCCATTAAATGAACTCCATCAATGCATGGCAGATCCATAATTTTTTCTATCAACTCTTGGCAGATTTGTTCACCAGTTTCTGCTGGTGAATCACTTGCCTCTAATCGCTTGAGTATTTCATCAGAGATGTTTACACCCCATAAATTTTTTCTCATCCAATCACCTTGTTTAGCAGATTTTAACGGCCCCATTCCAATGATCACCTTGCAACTATCAAAGGAGCCTTGAGCGTTTAATTTATCTGAATACTGTTGAATGACATTATAATCAAAACAATATTGAGTTTGAATAAAGCTAGCTCCCTTCTCTATCTTCGCAACTAATTTTTCTAGCGCGTCTTGCTTTGAGATTTGAGTATATAAATCATCTGCTGCACCAGAAGATATTGGTAAAGGATTTTTAATAGAAGTTCCGTCAGACAAAGTTCCTCCTGATAAAACCCTACATAATTCTATTAATCCATTTCCATTAAATTCATTCACAACTGCCGGTCCATTCTCATCAGGCTGGTCTCCGCTTAAACAGAGAACCTTGTCTATTCCAACAGACAGAGCGCCCAGCAAAACAGATTCCAAAGCAATCTGATTTCTATCCCTACCAGTTAGCTGCAAAATAACATCTAGCCCTCTTGTTTTAATCTCTGAGGCAACTAATAAGCTATTTAAACGACTCTTACAGTTTGGTGAATCTGTTACATTTACAGCGTCAGCAATACCAATTAAATCATTAACTTGGTCTGCACACTCAGCTAAATCTGTAGTGACCTGAGGAGTTGTTTCAGATGTAAATATAAAATCAGTAGTATTAAACATTTTTATTTCTCCTCTAAAAATAGTGAAAACAGAAAAGTTTTATGAAATCAACAATATTGATACATTTGAATATGATAATTGTTTCTGCAAAAATCGCTACTAATGAGGCAGTCTTGTGATTTCGGCACCAAGATATGATAATTTTTCTTCAATTCGTTCATAGCCCCGATCGATGTGATAAATGCGATCTACAATCGTCTCGCCGTTGGCACAAAGTCCCGCCAATATTAAACTTGCAGACGCACGTAGGTCTGTTGCCATAACTGGCGCTCCATTCAGAGAGCCAACTCCCTTAATAAAAGCATTACTGCCTTTGACTGTAATATCACAACCCATTCTGTTTAGCTCTTGCACATGCATAAACCTATTTTCAAATACATTTTCTGTCACCACCGAAGAGCCTTTAGATAATGCGTTCAAAACGGTAAATTGTGCCTGCATATCTGTTGGGAATCCTGGAAATGGAGCTGTAGAAATATCTACAGGCAAAATAGAATTTTCTTTCATGATCAGCTGAATATAATCATCTCCTATATTTATCAACGCTCCACTTAATTTCAATTTATCTAAAATATTATTCATGCGGGGAGCTTGAACATTTGAAATAGTTATATCACCGCCAGTTATAGCGGCAGCAATTAGATAAGTTCCAGCCTCTATTCTATCGGCGGGAATTGAAAATTCTGTTCCATTAAGATCATCAACACCATCAATAATAATTTCATCAGTTCCTGCTCCATTGACTTTGGCTCCCATAGAATTTAGAAAGTTTGCTAAATCTTGAACCTCAGGCTCTTTTGCAACATTTCTTAAAACTGTTTGACCTTTAGCAAGAACTGCAGCCATCATAATATTTTCAGTTCCGGTCACAGAAACACCAGGGAAGTTAATTTCGCACCCAATTAATTTTTTTGCAGTTGCTTCAATATAACCATTTTTTAGTTCAATCTTAGCTCCCAGTTTTTCTAAAGCATCCAGATGAAAATCAACTGGCCTTGTTCCAATCGCACAGCCGCCTGGAAGCGCAATTCTTGCAAAACCATGACGAGCCACAAGAGAGCCCAAAACTAAAATAGAAGCGCGCATGGTCTTAACAAGTTCATATCTAGCCTCAAAGTCATGCAATTTAGATGTCGAAATTGTGAAATCCATAGTCTCATTCAGAGTTATATCAGCTCCCATTGAGCCTAAGATTTCAAACATAGTTGTAATATCTTGAAGGTAGGGTAAATTTTTAAAAGTAATAGACTGGTCGCTTAATATTGTCGCCGCCAACATTGGCAAAGCTGCATTTTTTGCCCCTGAGCAAGAAATAGATCCAGAGAGTTTATTTCCGCCTATAATCTTTAATTTTTCCATAACTATCCTATCTCTGATGGAGATTTTGTATTTAAACTCAAAGCATGCAACTCACCTGATTTAAAATGCTCTTTTAAAACATTTAAAATTAACTTGTGTCGTTGCAAGGAAGTTAAACCCTCAAATTCTTTGCTTACAATTAAGACTTTTGAGTTGCAATCCTCGCCCTCAAAAGAGATCTCAGCTTCAGGAAATTGTAATTTGAGAAAATGAGTGATATCCATTAGATTGGTTTTGGCAGACGATCAATTAAGATTAGCATCAGAAGTCCAATACTTGATTATTTCATCGATATTCTCATTATGCTCTTTTGCAAGAGCCTGAAATTGATTTCTAAAAGTAAGGCCTAGATTCACTCCGTTCACAATTATGTTAATGATTAGCCAGTTTCCATTTTTATCTTTTCTTACCTTATAGGTTATGGGATAAATATTGCTAGAAGTAATTAAATTCTGCTGAACGTCCTCGATTGTTTTTAATTCAGATGCCTCCGGAAAAATAGTAACAATTTTTTGATCGCCCCATTGTGCCAAGGTTGAAGAATATGTATCAAGCAATGATGCTTTGAATGATTGAATAAATTGAAGCCTTTGTGATTTTGAGGCAGCAAGATAATATTTTTTACCCATTACACTTGCGCCAACTCTTCTAAAATCAACCATTGGTTCAAAAATAGTATTTATCTTCTCTTTGAATAATTCAGGATCATTGGCATAGAGTGCTTGGTTATTTCTTATGATAGAAACCATTTCTTGAGATTGAGAATCAATAAATTGATGTGGATTAGATTCAGCAATTGCGTTGCTTTGAAAGCAGAAAATTGAAAGAACAAAAGCAAGAGATTTCAAAGTATGAATCATAGAGGTATTATAACATTAGTAAAAAACTAAAAATAAAATATGAAAGATAACAATTTTATCAGTTCAGCTCTAAGGGTCATTGAAATAGAGTCAAACGCTGTGAAGAGTTTAAGCAATCAAATAAAACCTGATTTTGAAGATCTCTGCTCAAATATTCTTAATACGCAAGGAAAATTAATTTTAATGGGTATTGGTAAATCTGGTCACATAGCTCAAAAAATTTCAGCAACATTATCAAGTACTGGTACTGCATCCTTTTTTATACATCCAACTGAGGCTGCTCATGGTGATTTAGGTATGATTAACAAGAAAGATTCGATATTGATTTTGTCTAATTCAGGAGAAACAAAGGAGATAATTGAGATTTTACCTGCATTAAAGCGCTCAACTTCTAATATTTTTACTCTTACTAACAACAACCAATCAACTATTGCAAAAGCTGGAAAGATTAATTTAGTAATCAATGCTGATGAGGAAGCTTGTCCATTAGATCTCGCTCCAACTTCTTCAACCACAATTGCTTTAGTATTTGGAGATGCCCTAGCAATTTCTTTGTTAGAGGCGCGTGGCTTTAGCAAAGATGATTTTGCAAAATCTCATCCAGCTGGACAACTTGGAAAAAAACTCACAACACTAGTGCAAGATTTAGCAGTCATGCATGAAAAAGCGCCAATGGTTAATCAAACCACATCTTTAAAAGAAGCCTTGATGGTAGTAACTGAAAAAAAGCTTGGGTTAACTTTAGTTTTAAATAATAAAAAGATTGTTGGAGTTTTTACAGATGGTGATTTGAGAAGATGTTTGAATGATGAAGTGGATATAAATAATACGCCCATCAAGGATGTAATGACGGTTAAATTTAAAAGCATTGAAGGCAATGCCCTTGCTATTGATGCCGCTGAAATTATGGAAAAAAATAAAATCTTTAGCTTGGTCGTTAATTCATTAACACATAAAGAAGATGCCGTTGGCATTATTACAATGCATCAACTTCTTGATGCGGGAATTATTTAATTCAAAGAAATGCCTCAAAACTATAAAATTTTATTAATTATATATGGATTTTTATATCTTCCTTTTGGAGTTACAGCAGAAAATTTGAGCCTTCAAAACATTTCAATCCAATCAGATCAAGTAATCATCGATAAAAAGACTGAGCAATTAGTTTTTAAAAATAATGTTGAGATAAAGATTGATGGCTATATTATTATAGGCTCTAATGCGCTTTTAAGCAGTAAAGATGAAAAACTAGAAATATATGGTAATCCAGCATTAATCCAATCTGAGGAGATAGATGGAGAAGCAGAAGCATTTGAAATATATCCAAATAAATCTATGAATTTAATTGGAAACGCAAGGCTTTTAAACAAAGGAAACTTGATCACGTCCAATTTTATTACTTATCAAATTATTGCAGATGAATAGTGATCGCCTAATGCTGAGTGATATTGAAAAAGCTTTTGGCTCAAAAAAAATTCTTACAGATATTAGTTTCTCAATTGGAGCAAACGAAATTGTAGGTTTGCTTGGTCCCAATGGGGCTGGAAAAACAACAGCTTTTTACATAGCCGCCGGTTTAATTTTTCCAAATGGAGGAAAAGTGTTTATAAATAACCAAGACGTGACTAATGCTCCCATGCATAGTCGTGCAAACTTAGGATTAGGTTATTTACCTCAAGAATCATCAATATTTCCAGATCTTAGCGTGGAAAATAATCTTCTGGGAATCGCAGAATTCACTGATGAAAATAAAGAGCAACAAATTAGCAAAGTAGAAAAAGTTGTAGATGACTTTGACTTAAAAAAAATTCTTCAAACCAAAGGAAGAATGTTATCAGGAGGGCAAAGAAGAAAGGTTGAAATAGCTCGAACTTTAATTTGCGAACCCAGCATCATGCTTTTAGATGAGCCCTTTGCAGGCATTGATCCAATTGCTGTTGAGGAAATAAAAAAATTGCTTCAAGAGATCTCTAAAAAAAATATTTCTATTTTGATCACCGATCATAATGTTAGAGAAACTTTAAGCTTATGTAATCGGGCTATTATCCTTAATGAAGGCAGGATAATTGCTGAAGGTAATGAAAAAAACTTGAAAGAAAATATGCATGTTCAAAAAAAATATTTTGGCAAAATGTTTTCCTGAAAAATGGCCATTAAGCTTGTAAGAGAATTCAGACAAAATCAGCATCTATCAATAACTCCGCAATTAAAAAAATCAATAGATCTTCTTCAACTATCAAGATTAGAAATCATTAATAAAATTAACAATGAGATAGATGAAAATCCGTTCTTAAAAAAAGATTTTGAGATTGAGTCAATTGGGAGTTTTGATAATGCCAACCTTCTTGAGAATCTACCAAATGAATTGAGCTTACAGAATCATCTTGAGGCTCAATTGGAAGACATCAGGCTGAATCATGCTGAAAAAATCATCTCATTAGCAATCATTCATTCCCTTGAAGAAAATGGTTTGCTTCAATTGGATCTAGATGAAATAGAGGCATTCATGGAATACAGTTATTCAATTAAAGAAATTAAAAGTGTCTTAAAGAATGTAGTTCAAGATTTAGACCCAGCTGGAGTTGGAGCAAGAAATTTTAAAGAAACCATTTATATACAGTTAAGAAAAAAAGCTATTCCCACAGAAGAATTAGAAATCGCAAACAAAATTCTATTTAATCCTAAATTTTCTTCATTTGTAGACGCTCAAGCTGATTTGGCAAAACATTACTCCAAAGATTCTATTCAATCTGTACTTAAAAAAATAAAAAAATGTGATCTTTCGCCTGGTTTAGAGTTTGAGTCTACATATTTAATCCAACCAGACTTAGAAGTAATTCCAGATAGCAATCAAAATTTTAATGTCCGGTTTAAGCAAGATAACTTTCCTTTAATTAGCCTTGATCAAGATTTAGAAAAACAAGTTAAAAATAAAGCAAATAAAGCAAATAAAAAGTTAAAAGAAAAAATGGGTGAAGCAAAATGGCTAATAAGAGCGATTAATAAAAGAAATGAGACTGTACAAAATGTTGGTATGCTCATATGTAGAATACAAGCTGATTTTTTATCTGATAGATCTGCGGACCTAAAGCCGCTATCAAATCTAGAGCTTGCAAAGAAACTAAAGATTAGCCCATCAACTGTTTCAAGGATTTTACGCTCTAAATATATACAAACGCCTAAAGGCGCTGTATCAATGAAATCACTCTTAGCTAGCTCAGTATCAAAAACTAGAAAAGTTACGCCTTTGCAATTAATGGAAGAAATTCAAAATATAGTTGAAAGTGAGAAAACAAAATTAAGCGATCAAAAAATTTCAGATTTACTTAATAAGAGAGGATTCAACTTGGCTCGACGAACCATCTCAAAATATCGAAAAAAAATAAATCTACCAAATTCTAGGAATAGATAATTCATAATTTAGTGAGTTAGAATTGAAGTTATGAATGAGATAACGCCTCGCCACTTCTCGTCTGAGGATCTGCTTAAAAGAATTCAGGGACAAGAAGTTGAACCATCTATCAACCAAATAAAAAGAATTTTATCTGGCATGCACCCCTCTGAGGTAGCACATAGCATAGAATCTCTTCCACCTAAAGAAAGAAAATTTCTTTGGTCACTGATTGAAGCTCAGGATGAAGGTGAAATCATTTCAGAATTGCATGATGAAATTCAACAAGAGCTTATCTCTGAAATTTCACCTGAAGAACTTATTACTATAATTGGTGATTTAGAGCTTGATGAAATTGTTGATATTCTTCAAGTTCTTCCAAATCAAAAAACAGAAAATATTTTATCAGCCATGTCTCAAAGAGACAGGCAAAGAATTCAGGAAGCCTTAGAATATCCAGAGAATTCTGCTGGCGGGTTAATGAATACCGACATTATAAGTGTTAGGCCAAAACATAATCTTGAGGTAGTAATGAGATATCTTAGAGCTCAGCGAGAATTGCCAAAAAATACTGATCAAATATTTGTTGTTTCAAGAGAAAATAAATATTTAGGATCCTTGCCAATTTCTTCAATTGTTGTCTCAGATCCAAGTTTAAATGTAAGAGAGTTAATGGAAAGTGAAATTCAACCATTGCAAGCAAGCTTAAATGATAAAGATGTATCAAGGTTATTTGAACAAAATGATTGGGTATCAGCACCAGTTGTAGATAGTCAATCAAGGCTAATTGGAAGGATCACAATTGATGATGTTGTTGATGTAATTATAGAAGATGCTGATCAGAATTTTCTTGGAATGGCTGGAGTTGCTGAGGATACATTTGCTGCGCCAGCAAGAGCAGCAAGGAGTAGAATTTTGTGGCTATCAATTAATCTTATGACTGCATTTATAGCATCTCTGACAATTAGCCTCTTTCAAGCCACAATTGATCAAATAGTATATCTAGCTATTCTGATGCCCATTGTTGCAAGCATGGGTGGAGTTGCTGGAACACAAACTTTAACAATTATGAT
>MDSV01217545.1_pt1 | contig 10969 bp, 7 predicted proteins | sample 810851 | NCBI WGS metagenome assembly MDSV01 (sample SAMN05326640, study PRJNA326480) | marine metagenome | isolation source: seawater | place: Atlantic Ocean: North East | collected 2012 | reverse complement strand
GCGTCGAGCGCCGCCGCGGACGAGCCGCGCCGGGCGCGCGGCGCGTCGCGGCGCGGCGGGCATTCCCGGCGCGCGCGCTCGAGCCACTGGACGGACGGCGGCGGGAGCATCGGCGGCTTCGAGGACGCGCTCGTTTCGGGCCTCGCGCTCGGCCCCGAAGAAAATCTCGGCCGGGAGGACCTGGAGGACCTGGAGGACCTGGCGCCCGATGAGGCGAGGGGCGGACTCGACGCGCCGTTGTTGGCGGCGAGCGGCGGCGCGGAGTCGTCGCGGCGAGACGCCGGAAACCGGGAGGGCAGACGGCGCGACGAGATCGCCGCGCGGCGGGACGCGTGGCGGGGACTCGGACTCGCGCTTCTCGGGCTCGTGATCGCCGTGTCTAACTTGTACGTGCTGTTCTTCTCGGGGGAGGAGGACGTGACCGGCGAAGATCCGATGGCGCGGGCGGGACGACGCGCGCGGCGCCCGTCGTAGGAGCGTATTCTTTTTATTTACGTACGTAAATAACGAAAATAACGTTCGAGCGTTTGAGCTTCGCGAAGCTCGCCTTCAGCGCGCGCGCTTCGCCGCGCGCGCTTCGGTGTCGGAGGGCAAGCAAACCAACGCGGCGTGCTGCCCTCCGAACGAAAGCGCCGATATTTTGTCCCCCCCCATCTTCTTCGTCTTGGCCAAGGGCACGGGAGTCATGGCGTCCGACTGGTCCTCGCCGCGGCCGAGCTGGCCGAGGTCGCCGTATCCCCACACGTACGCCTCTCCGGATCCCGTGACGGCGCCGCTCGTGCTTCCCCCGGCGACGACGGCGACGGCGTCGGTCACCCCGGTGACGTGCCCGAGCGCGGAATGCGGCTCGTCGCTGCTCGGATCGATGGACGGCAATCCCAATCGCCCGTACGCGCTTCGTCCGCACGAATACACGTCTCCGCTCGCCGAGAGCATGACCGTGTGGTTCTCGCCTCCGTCGCCGGCGATGAATTTTCGCCCGCACAGCTCGTCGACGCGTTTGGGGAAGTACACCAGCTGGCTCGACGCGGGCATGTTGAAGTCGTACGGAATGCCGAGCTGGCCGTACGAGTTGAGCCCCCAACCGAAAACCTCGCTCCGCGACCCGTCGCTCGACGCGGCGATCGCGAAGCAGTGGTAACTCCCCGCGACGACGCTCGTCACGCCGGAGGGCAGATTGGGCACCTTCGCCGGTTTCAGGAGTTTCGTCTTCGCCTCCACGTCGCGCTTGTTGATGTTGTCCGCGTCCTTCTCCACCAGCCGCCCGAGCCTACCTTTCTCGCCGCAGCCCCAGGAGTACACGTCGCCAGCCTTGGTCAGCGCGAGGACGTGGTCCGTCCCGCTCGCCACCGCCGTCGCGCGGCCGGCGTCCGAGTCCGGGACGTACCGCGTTTGGGGGTTCCTGCAGATCTGTTCGCCTTCCGGGGCGAACGCGTACAAACCGGAGGATGTCCTGAACGTGCCCCACGCCACGATGGAGCCGTCCGCGGTGACGACGGCGGCGTGCGAGTCCCCGGTGGACAAGTCCACCGCCGCCTTCGACCCCAGGTTCACGGGCGCGGGTTTCGACTCCGCCTCGGGTTCGTCTTTGTTCGCCCGCCGCCCGAGCACGCCTTCGTCGTTCACGCCCCAGGAGTACACCAGGCCGCCCTGCACGATGGCCAGCGTGTGCATGCCGCCGCAAGCCACCTTCAAAATCGGCAAGCCCACGGGCACGACAGTGTCCAGCAGGCGGGGACGGGGAAGTTCAAACACGTCGTCGCCGAGGCCGAGCTGCCCGCCGTCGCCCGTGCCGAAGACGAAGCACCTTCCCTGCTTCTCCTTCGCGCCCGCGACCAGCGACGCCGCGGCGTCGGCGCGTTGCATGGCATCCGCGACGTCCTTGAACTCATCCTGCGGAGCGCGAGGGAGGGTCAGAGTTTTGGGTTTACGGTGAGACGACTGCGGAAAAACAACCCAGGAAAACGCGATCTCGGCGCAAAAAAAGGGTTTCTTTCCCTGGCACGCAGCGCGCGGCGACCGCGCGTCGCGGCGCGAACGAGCGGGGCGAGTGGGACGCGCGACCGGCGCTGGATTCGGAGGTGCGACGTACCCTCAATCTCCTGGCGTGCTTTTTGTAGCTCTCCACTTCTTTCTCGAGCCAGCGGAAGGGATCCGCGTTGATCTTGCGCTGCAGATCCTCTAGAAAGCGCTGGTTCAGGTGCCTGCGGTGCGCGTTGAAGGTCTCCATCCGAACGTCGTCGGCGGATTCCGCGGGGGCGAGCCCATACACACCGGTATTGGGCCCTACTTCATCGCGTCCGCGTTTTCCCATGGTCGCGGCGGTCGGGGTATCGAGAGAGGCGCCCAGTGTTCTGAGTGCCTTTTCTTCACTCGGTGGTTTTGCCGAACTTCAGCGATGACTCGACTTTGAACTTCCACGACCGAAACAGAGAAACAGAAAGTGTTGACTTCCCCGGCCCCATTCGACAGAGCCCATGGCATCTCTCGACATGACCGCCGGCCTCGGCACGACGCTGCGGGGCTCGGAGCTTGATAAGGCGTTCTCCGGTCCTCGGAACGCGTCTGGCCAGCGACACGGTCGCGGCACGTACCGGTTCCCCAACCGGTTTTACACGTACGTGGGCGATTTCGTGCACGGCGAGGCGCACGGCCGGGGGAGGCTGTCGATGGCGGACGGCGGGTACTACGAGGGCGACTTCGAGCGAGACGAGATCACCGGCAGCGGCGAGCGGTGCTGGAGCGACGGGAAGAAGTACGTCGGCGCGTTCGAGATGGGTGAGATGCACGGGCGAGGCACGCTCGTGTTCCCCGACGGCGCCACCTACGCGGGCGGGTTCGAACGAAACGCCCGGAGCGGACGCGGCGCGCTCGTCGCGCGGGACGGGAGCCGCTACGACGGCGAGTGGGCGCTCGACGAGAAGCACGGCGAGGGCGTGGAGACCGTCGCGGCGACCGGCGAGCGGTACGAGGGCGGCTTCGAGCGCGGGAAGAGGCACGGGCGAGGCGCGTGGCGCCGAGGGAAAGACGGAGACGCGTACTCCGGCGAGTGGAGCGACGGGCGCCGCCACGGCGACGGCGAGAGCTTCGACAAAGACTCCGGCGCGTCGTACGCCGGGCCGTTCGAAGCCGACCGGCCGGTCGCGCTTCCCGCGTTTCTCGAGCTGGAGATCCTCGGGCCGGTCCCGGAAGACGGCGGCGACCGACCGAAGCTGGGCACCGAGGAGGCGCCGCTCGCCGCGACGGCGGGGCGCGCAATCGGCGAGGGGGGCGGCGTCGCGCGCCTGCGCGCGCGCGCGCCGCCGCCGCCGGTTTCCGCTTCCGAAACGCCCGCGGAAACGCGGGAAACGGCGGAAGTCGACGGCGGAGACGCGAAAGAAAACGCGCCGCCTGAAAGTGCGCCGCCGGTTGACGTTCTGGGCGACGTCGCCACGCACGAGTCGGGCCGCGTCTTCCGGTGCGTCCTCACCCGAGGCGCGCCCGCCGTCGCCGAGCCGGCGGAGCCGAACGACGACGCGGGCGGTTCCGAAGACCCCGGCGACGGAGCCGGCGACGGAGCCGGCGACGCCGCCGCGTCCGCTGACGCCGCGGAGCAGCAGGGACGGGAGCCGGGTACGGGTGACGAGGCATCCGGCGAAGTGTCGTACGTGTACGGCCCCGAGATCCCCCTGGACCCGGGTTCGAACCCGCTCGGTTTCGACGCCGCGTTCACGGACAAAGGCGAGGCGTCGCTGGCGCACGTCGCGCTCCCGAAAACCTTGGAAGCCGGCACGTACTGCATCGTGGTCAGGGACGCAACCCCGGGGAAGTACGGCGACTTCGGGCGGTGTCCCGAGAAACATTTCGTGCTGCAGGTAGAGGCCGCACCCGAGCCCGAGGAAACGCAGGGGGGGGCGGAGGGGGACGCGGCTGAAGCGTAGACTCAATTTTCGATATCGCGCGCCGTTATTACGCATCGACAACAGCGACCCTTTCCCGACGACAACGACGACGACGACGACGACGACGTTTTGCGCGCGCTTCACGTCATCCGTGCCAGCAGTGTTTGCCCCCTTTCCTCCACCGCTCGTCCAGATCCTTCAGAACGCAGGGAAACAACGGCTTCCCCAGTTTCTCGTTCACCTCGTTGTGCCGGTTGCACAGCCACACTGCGAGCGATTCACGCGACTCCACCGCCGGAGGCGCCCTTCTCATGTCTTCCCGAAAATCCGACGCGCACGGGGCGCACGGATACAACAAGCCCAGAGCGTCGAAGAACCTCCGCGCCTGTACGCGATGCAACGCATCCGGGCGATCCGGATAGTGCGCTGCCACGGTGTGTAACAACGCCCACGTGCCTTGACCCAGCTCCTCGCGGTCCACAGGACAAGGTTTCTCCGCCTTCGCCGTCGTCGCATCGGCACCTTCGCCTCTTCGCGGGTTTTGCTTCGCCGCGGCCTTCATCATCGCAAACATCTCCCCCCTCACCGCGCACGCGGGCTTGTCGCAGTCGGCTTCCGCCGCGCTCGCGCTCGTAGTGGTGGATTCGCCCGCCATCCCCGACGCGTGCCGATGCCTCTGCGCCCCGTGGAGTGAACCTCGGAGCGACCGAATGCGACCGAGAAAATTTTTTCAGTGACTCGTCGTTTTCGTCGGGAAGTTCAATCGGGCGTCGCTCTCCCTTTTTGAACGTAGCGCCGGGGCGCACTGCACGCACGCGCGGGGCGTATCGACCGCGACGCATCGCGAAGTCGTGGACGTCAGATCGCGAGCGTGGAGCGCGTGCGATATTCCGACGCTGAGACGCGCGCCTCTCGACGGAAGGCACGCGAGGCGCGCCGTCGTTTCCCATCCTCGAATTCATATGGCGCGCGGCAAGAGGTAGACCACCGAGCGGCGACGCGATGTCGGACAAGCCCACGACCTCGGGTGCGGCAAATCAGATCGCGCCGGAGTCGAGGGTGAGGACGGCGTCCCTTGCGCGCGAGGACGCGTCCGAGGCGCGGAGGGGTGCTCAAAGGTACTCGGAGGTGAGCACGATCATCGCCAACGCGAACCGCGATCTCGCGAGGAAGGCGTCGGCGATGTTGGCGTCGCTCGCGGCGATGAACGAGGCCGCCTCGATCGCCGCGCACAACACCCGGGTGGATGCGGGGCGAGGCGAGGTGTCCCGCGAGGATGGACTCCAGGCGCAGCCGGACACGCCGCCGGAGAAAGTCGACGCGGCTCACGCGGGGTCCCCCGAAGACACCGGGGCAACGGCGCCGGTCGATCCGACCGCGGACGCGCGGACCGTCGCGAACGCGGCGGAGGAAACCCGAGCGAGCGCTTCAGCGGTGCCGGCTTCGGAGGAAGGCCACACCGGCCGGGGTCACAGGCAGAAGAAACGGCGCTTGATGGCGGATGGATCGTTAGCGCTGGAACCGTCGCGGATTGACGCGCGAACGATGTTCCTCGTGGAAGCGGCGCCGCGGTCGGCGCGCCCCGCGAAACCCGCGAAACCGGCGAAGCCCACGAAGCACTGGCACCAGCGTGGATACGTTCCGCCGCCGTCGTCCACGCGCCCGCCGACGTTCGCGGTCGCGTCCGCCGCGCCTCCGGCGCTCTCAAGGTCCGCGCCGCAGGGCGCTTCAAAACCCGTGCCCGCGGCGGCGATCCCGTCGCGGGGGACGTTTTTCGCGAGCGTCGACGCGTTCTTGATGCGGCGCCACGGTCGTCGCCCGAGGACGCCGGTGTTCAACAAGGCGGAGCTGGATCTGCACGTCGTGTTCTGCGAGGTGCAGGCGCTGGGCGGGTACGACGCGGTCACCAGGGACAAGCGCTGGAAACGCGTCTGCGAGGCGCTCGGCCGGGACTTATCCACCGCCACGTCCGCGGGGCACTCCATGCGGATCCTGTACGAGAAGTTCCTCTTAGATTTCGAGGTGCACCTCGCCGGCGAGTCCGGCGACCCGACCCGGGGGAGGGCCACCGCAGTCTCGCCCGAGGACGGCCCCGCGTCGCACCGCACGCGATCGGGCTCGCCGCCGGCTTCGCGCGAGGAGAGGGACCCGAAAACCGCGAGCGATGACGAGGATGTGGACGACGCGATGCTCGAGAGGTTGCGCTTAGCACTGCGCAGGCAGAAGGCGGAGCTGGAGGCCCGGCTGGAGGACCAGGAGAGACGGGAGCGCGTGGACGTGACACGATCAGGCACCAGGCGTTTCGAAGGCGCGTGGTTGAGTTTCGGGGACGCGTGTCCGCTGTTCGACGCGTCGCGAGCGTACTTCGCGCGAGAGCTCCCCGATTTGGAGACCGAGAAACCCCGGTGGGCGCAGTGCCAGCTGTGCGCTGGGTGGCGCGACCTGGGCGATCCCGGGACACGCAAGTCCCGGGATCCCAAGCGCCAGCTCCCTCGCAGCGCTCGCGCACGTGCGCGCCTCGAGCGCGAGGGCGTAGGCATCGCCGCGTCCGAAGGCGGGTGGCGTCCCGGTATGCGCCTCGGCTCGAACCCACCGGGGTTCGCAGAGGTTGAGAGGCGTGTCACGGCGGAAGACCTCGCTGAAGCCGCGAAACTCGCCGCGGACGCGACACCGGCGGCGCCGCCGAATCGCGACGGGGCGAGCCCGGTGGATGCGCTCGCGCTCGCCGCGACCGCGCTCGTCACCGATGTACCTCCGGAACGCGGGTTCAGGGACATGGCGGGCTCGCTCGAGTCCGTGGCAGCCGTGGTGATGTCCGGCGTCGCCGAGGAGGACCGCGACATGTTCGACACCAAAGAAGCCAAGGGCGCGATGCACGACGCGTTCCACCGCGTGGTCACCGCGGTAGTTCGGCAGTTCGCGGAACACCGCGTGCCTGTGGACCCGGAGAGAGGCGCGGAGGACGAGCACGAGGATGAGGCACTCGTCGAAGACGACTCGAAAACGCCGGGTGGGCCCCTTGAAAAGGTTGAGGTTCGCGCCGAGCGCGGCGCGCCCGAAGTCGGTCCCGAAAAAGAACCGGCGGCGAAGAAGCCCGCGTACGGCTCCGCGCCGGGGATCGTGGACCTACGGGAGGGCGACGAAATGACGCTCGCCGCCGCGTCGGCGGACGCGCAGACCGCGCGAGTGACTGCGGCGGTGACGCGCGCTGCGCCTGCTGAACCCGCTCCGGAAAGGAAACCTTCCCCGGCGGCGCCGGAGGCGCCGTCGCCGGAGCCGAAACCGGCCGCCGCCGCCGCGAAACCGAAAATCAAGTTCGTCATCAAAAAGCCCGTGATGCGCGTTCCCGCGAAGGACACGCCGGAACCGACGCTCGCGGTCGATGCGTTGAGACCCTCGACGAACCCCGAACCACGGTTCGGGGCGAACGACGGAGGCGCGACCGAGCCGGAGCCGGAGCCGGAGCCGTCGAAGGCGCCTCCGCCGCCGCCGGCGGTTCCCGGAAACCGGAATCCCCCGGAGGAGCTGTGCGCGTGCGTCCCCCCGGTTCCCGAGGGTTGGTCGCGGTGGGAGGCCATCCGCAAGAAGCCCAACGCGAACGGCACGTGGGCCGCGGACTGCTACTACCGGACTCCCAGCGGACCGATGGGCACGTGGAAGACGTTCATCCTGCGGAGCGAGGAGGAGATTTGCCAGTTCCTCAAGGCGGACGCCGCGCAGTCCGACTCCGTGTTCGGGGGGCTCACCTTGGAGTTCTTCAACTGCAAACCGTTCACCAGGAAGAATCTCGTCCGGCGGACCGGCGCGGGCGCGGACCCGTTCGCGACCGCGGGGCCGGTCACGCACAAGTGGCGCGCGGAGCTCGTGGCGCCGCTGGTCGAGGAGCGAGCGGCGACGGCGCCGGACCCGGCGCCTGAGCCGGTTGACGCACCCCTCGACGACGCGCGCGACGACGCGAGCGACGTTTCGAGCGACGAGTCGGACGAAGTGCTCGAGGACGTCGCTCCGACGGACTCCGAGGACGAGGACGCCGCGATCGCGCGTGTCCAGGAGGGTCCGCTGTGGTGAGTCGCGGGTGCTGAGCCGCGGGCGCGAGCTCCAAGTCTTCGCGCGGGACGAACGACGACTGACGAAACCTCGAGACGAAGACGCTTTTTTGATCAGACGAACGACATCCTTCTTCGAACGTTCTTCTACGGCGGTCTACTCGTCGCGCTCGCGGCCACCCACACACTCGCATCGATATTAATACCGCACGCGAGTCTCACGCGCGTTCGCGGTCTTCGCACGTTTGGCGGTGCGTGATGACGACGCGACTCACTCGATGTGCCACACGTTGCTCTCGTCGCCGACGTCCTCGTTGGCGACGAACGCGCCGCCCTCGCCCGCGCCCTGTTTCCACGATAACCGCAAGTCGTACAGGCGCTGGTTCTCCTGCTTGCGTTTCAACTCCAGCCGCCCCCGCAGGACGTTCCCGTCGGCGGCGCTGATGGAGGGGTGCACGTAGAACGCCTGCTGTCCCCAGTGCGTCGCCCCGTTCGCGTCCGGCGCGGTGGTCAACTCCACGTCCGTCTCGTTCGGGTTGGCGCCCGAGCCCTTGAAGGAGACGTCGAACCACCCGCAGAACGCCCCAACCTTCGCCGGGCCGTTGGGCCCCGGCGCGTCCAGGATCTTGAGCTCGAACGGCACGTCCACCGCCTTCATCTCTTCCAGTGTCACCGTGTGCAGGTCGTACTCCTTCAGCACACAGGTTGTGCCCAAAACTTGGGACGGATGGACGTCCACCCACGCGCTCGTGTTCATGAAGAACTCCGTCTGCTCCTGCTCAAACGTCTCGGTGAGCGCGCGCATGTCCACGCCGTACGTGTTCAAGGTCTGGTCGGCGAACTCGTCCCAGCCCGCGCAGGAGTCCTCGTAGTCCGCGTGCTTCTGCGCGGCGGTGCCCGTGCGGATGGGCGCCAGGTACATCTTGGCGTGCGAGGGGAACATGGCGCCGCCTTCCTTGAGCCAGCGGTCGCGCGCGACGATGACGGAGTCGAACATGGACTCGCGCAGCAGAAAGTACCCCATCCACTCGCTGATGATGACGTCCACCTTCTCGGGGAGCTCAATCTCCTCGACCGTGCTCTGCAGCACCTCGATGATGTGGTCCAGGCCGTTGGCCTTGATCAGCTTCCGGGCGTGCGTGGCCATGTACGTCGCCTCCACGGCGTACACCTTCTTGGCGCCGTTCTGCGCCGCCCAGATGGCTAGAATTCCCGAGCCCGTGCCGACGTCCAGAACGACTTTGTCCTTGAACGATCGGGGGTTCATGCGCACGGCGTTGTGGTACGCGGTCATGCGCGCCTGGTCCTCCAACATGTCTTTCTGGTGGTACAAATATCCATACGTGCAGAAGTAGTTGGCGAAATCGGCGTCGCCGATCTCCTTGGGCTTCATCACCACCATGTCCGCGTCTTTGGGCGCGGGAGCTCCGGCCATCGTTGCGGCGGTTGTCGGCGGGGCGTGTCGGCGGGGGCGGGCGCGAGAAGAGCGCTTTTTGACCGAGGCGAACGCTTCTGTGCGCACGCTGCGAGGTTCGACAGAGCGGTGGAACGACGCGACGGAAGAGGTCAGGACACGGAACGCGCGCGTGTAGCCGCGTCGCGACCGCGGCGACCGCGGCGACCGCGGCGCGAACGCTCGGGCGTTAATCGCGCGTTGGGCGGCGGCTGGAAACAGAAAGTCGACGGTCGACGGACCGGGGGCGAGCGCAGTCGGGGCGGAGACGCACCGCTGGATCAGCCGCTGCGTCGCGTTTGAGATGAGGGCGGCCGAAATGGTCGCGTCGCGCGGGTGCTCGAGGAGCGCGCGCTGTGATGTGAAGCGAGCGCTCGCTCAACGCTTTCGTTGAATCGCCCAGACCGAGAGAAGAGGCGACAGACCGACAGCCTGCAAATATCGCACATTTTCGCGCTAATTATTCTTCATTTATTTGATACTGAATACACATACACAATATGTGTTGAAGAATCGAGAGAAGAAGTGGTGGTGCCGACCACGACTTTCACAACGGTTGGGCGCCGACGCTGTTGACCACTGCGCGCTGCGACGCGGCCGTGAACGCTCGCGCCTCCAGCCGGCGAAATCCGCCTTCGAGGCGTCGTTCCCTCCGGACTTGGAAGCGGTGTAGGCAGGTCGCGGGGCCGAGGGCACCGGACCGCGACCATGTCTCGGTTCAAGCTCTCGTCCATCACCAAGGCGGTGACGGAGGCCATCAACGCGGCGCCCGACGTGGACGCGCTGTCCAAGTCGCTCGGCGCTCCGCCCCTGGCGCCGCGCATCGTGGCCGAGTACGGGAGCCTGCACAGCGCGACGTGCGTGGATTACGACCCCGTGCAGCGCCTGCTCGCCGTGGGCGTCGACACGGGCGTCAAGGTGCTCGGCGCTGACGGCCTCTCGGTGCTCCTGGCGACGCCCCGCCATCTGGAGCCCGCGCTCCGCGTGCGCTTCGTCGGCAGCGTCGGGCGGGTCATCCGGGTCTCCGTCGAGAGTGGCGTGGACGTCTGGGACCTGCGCTCGCAGACGCTGCTGGCGTCCACGCGCTGGCCGAACCGAGTCACCGCCGCCGCCGCCCTCCGACGCTCGCCGTTCATCCTGCTCGGCGAAGCCTCGGGCGCGGTGCGCGTCGCCGCCGCGCGGCCCGGCGCCGGCGGCGGCGTCCTGGCGCCGCGCGCGTACGCTGTGACCCCGGAGCAGGCCATGGGCGCGGTGCCGTGGGAGCTGCAGTCGGTGGAAGCGCTCGAAGAGGCGGGCGCGAGGGTCAAAGAGGCGGGGTCGACGAGTCGAGCGGCGTGCGTCGCGGTGGAACCCCAGCCCGGATTCGAAACCGCGCGCGCGCTCTTCGCCTACGCCGACGGCCGGCTCTCGGTGTGGGACCTGCATGCCAAGAAGCCGGCGGCGGTGACGAGCCCCTCGGCCGGCGCGGCGGCTCTGCGGTGCGCGACGTGGGTCGGGAACGGGGGGGGGTGATCGCCACGGGGCACGACGACGGCGCGGTGCGGCTTTGGATCGTGCCCGCGCTCGGGAAGCCGGGCTCGGCCAGGCGC
>MDSV01058175.1_pt1 | contig 10969 bp, 14 predicted proteins | sample 810851 | NCBI WGS metagenome assembly MDSV01 (sample SAMN05326640, study PRJNA326480) | marine metagenome | isolation source: seawater | place: Atlantic Ocean: North East | collected 2012 | reverse complement strand
TCAATAAGAGCAAGTGTACCATCTAAATCAAAAATTACTATTTTATTCATATTTCCTTTCTTATCCATACTTGATCTTACAACATCCTGGCATTAAAGTCAACGCTTTTTTTATTTATTTTTTTAATATTTATATGTGACTAATTATATGGAGAAATCCCCTTGATTAAACTAAAAGATTTATTACAGCTAAATTCAATTAAGTATTCTGATAAGGTGAAACCAAAACATCAGAAGAAGATGAGTATGCAAACTGAATTAATTAAAAGTGAAATGAGAATACCTGAAAAACCTTTTCCTGAAAACTCAAGTCAAGAAACAAGAGATGAGTTACAATGGTTATTGGATTATAATGATGGTGTCATCAATAGAAAATTTATTAAAGAAGGTGATGATATTGAAGTAGTATTTAAAGAATATTGTGATAATAACAATCTAAAATACAACAAAAAATATTATAAACAAATACTTAAAGAATCTACTAAAACTATTTTATCTATGAAATATCATTACAATAGACCAAGACCATATCAATTAGCTGAATTTTACGAAATACCTGATTTTAAAATACATAAATTAGATAGTGCATACACACCATCTTATCCGAGTGGGCATACCACACAGGGATATTTAATGGCAGAATTGTTAGGTAGAGAATATTCAAATCATTATGAAGAATTTATAAAGTTAGCTGAGTTTGTATCCGAATCAAGGTTGATGGCTCGAGCTCACTATCCAAGTGATATTAAGTTTGGTAAAGAAGTAGCTAAACATATTTTTGGAAAAATGAAATGATTAAATTAAAAGACTTATTATTTGAAAAAGTAGCACACTCTAAAAAATCATTAGAATGGGTTTCATTGGATTATATTCCTATGAATCCAAAAACAATGAAACAGATTCTTGGTGATACTCCTATTACAGTATTTCATAATTTAAATCCAGATTCTATTAAAAATAAACTATCCAAAGTAATTAAAAAAAAGAAATCCATATCAACATATACTACTGATACCGAAGGTCACTTGTCAATGGGTGGTGGTGTTCAAACGAGTGGTGGTATTGTGTTGGAAGTAGAGGGTAAAGTATTGGTGGCTGGAACTGAAGACTTGGGTTCTGTACCTGATGAATCGGGAAGAAGATGGATACATCCAAGTACTTTTGGTAAGATAGTTGGGATGAATCAATTTGATGGTGGTGCTGGTGGACTCTATTTTAGAAAACACTTATACAATTTCGACAAAAAATTAGAAGATATGTTATTTAAATACAAAACAAGTTTATTAAAAGCTCCAACTGATAGTGCAGAAGATAATGCTAGATTCCCAGATTATACAGGTAAACAAAAAGCAGAATTGATTAAAAGATATATTGATGCTAGTAATAAGTTTTTATTGAAACATAAAAATGTAATCAAGAAATCATTTATGAATAATGTAAACAATCCAACAATAACAAAATTTATGAGTAAGTATGGTTACAATGAATTGTTGGTTTATAATGTTAAAGTTAAAAATGCTTATATTGTATTAGATATAGTCGGTGACCCAAACGATTTTAATCAAACAGAAAAAACATTAAAACAAATACAAAAAGATTTAAAACCATTTGTTAAAGGAAAAATCTATCAAGGATTTGCAAGTGGTGTTAAGAAGTTCATCAAACAACGAGGTGGTAAGGTATGATACGATTATCTACATTACTTGCAGAAGCTAAACTCAAACTTAACCTACCTTCAGACATCAAGAAAATATATAAATTATTTAGAAAGAATGGTAAACAACTTTATGTTGTTGGTGGTGCTGTTCGTGATGCTATACTTGGTAAGTCACCCAAAGACTTTGACTTAGCTACCGATGCTAAACCTGATGAGGTAGAAAGAATAGCCAAACAAGGTGGATTAAAAACTGTACCTGTTGGAAAACAGTTTGGTGTAGTAATTGTAGGAGGACACGAGATTGCAACATTCAGAAAAGATATAGGTAAGGGGAGAAGACCATCAGCAGTAGATTATACAGATATAAAAGGTGATGTAATGCGTAGGGACTTAACTATTAATGCATTGTTTTACGATATGGGAAGAGGTGAGATCGTAGATCTGGTAGGAGGAATAGCAGACTTAAAGAAAAAGAAAATCAGAACAGTTGGTGATCCTGGAGAAAGATTTGACGAGGATCCACTTCGTAAGTTAAGAGCAGTTAGATTTGCTGGTAGTGTTGGTGGTAGAATGAGCAAAGATACTTGGAGTGCACTAAAACAGAATGCAGATATATCAGGAGTATCAGCAGAAAGAATTAGAGATGAATTTATCAAGGGTGTCACGAAAGCTAAAAATGTTCCCAACTATTTTAAAATGTTGAAATCATTAGGAATGTTTAAACAGATATTTCCTGGTTTGAGTATATCTGCTGGTTTAAAAACAGATAACTATAAGATACAAATTTCTCATATATTAAGAAGTAATGGTGCTGATAAAGTTAGGAATGTATTGAAGAAAATGAAATATACCAACAGTGAGGTTAATGATATATGGTTATTATTATATATGTCTAGACCAGCTGATGTAATAAAGGATTTACCAACATTTAAAAAATTACAAAAGAATAGTAATCTTTCTTTATCACAAGTTAATCAATGGGGAAAGGTTATGTCAAATAAATATATAACTAAATTATGGAAATGGAAATTATCTGTATCACCTAAAGACGCTATGGACAAAGGATTAAAAGGTAAAGATATTGGTGACTATGTTAAATCTAAAGAAGAAGAGTTATTTCTTAGCTGATGGTGGTTTAATACCTGATTGTTTTAATAATTGTTTATATGTTAAACCTTTTTCTTTCTTTTTAGGTTTTCTTCTTTCTCTTTCATCATAATATAATTCAAATCTTTCTTGGTCAGTAAGTTCAGGGTCATCTTTAAGAAATTCTTCTACTTCCTCTAATGAACAATATTCCATAACATCTTCTACATGAGGTTTGTAAGGTCTTTCTTGAATCATATCATTTACCTTACCTTGTTTCTTATTCTTTTTATTATATTCTTTTTCCCAACTTCGTAAGAAAGCATCAAATTGGTCTACAAGTTTTTCATACTCTTCATCTGTCATTTCAGGTAAATTCCAATCCATAAATGTTTCATCTACATATTGGTCTCTTGATTTTTTGTTAGGTTTTTTCTCCTTTAAAAAAGCGTCATAACCATTTAGTAATTCATTGATAGCATAACTACAAAAGTTAACAACATGCATATCATCATTAGTATTATTTTTAGCTGCTTCGAATTGTATCTCATCTAAAAATTCTATAAGACTTTTTTGTAAGTCTTCTGATATTAATTTATATCTTCTCTTCATAATTAACCTCGTTTTTCTATAATCCGCTATTTACTATAAATAGTTTAAAAATATTTCAAACCTATAATTTATTTATGGCTACAAAGTCAACATCAATCTGTCCATAATTAACTACATCATAACCATTAGAGTCCTTAACCACTACTGATTCAGGAACTTCATCTGACATAACACCTTGATATAATCCTTTACCATATTTGTTTTCATCTTTAAATCTAAAATTATATATGTTTATACCTGATGGTGATTTACCAACAAATGTTACATCATACTTCAATCTTCTATCAGATGGTTGTCCACTACTATGAGCCATTGAATTATCTTCATGTGAATCTAATTCACTTTTTGTAGCTAAATCCTCTATAGCGTCTTCAATTAAATCCTCAATTTGTTCTACTGTTCTAAACTCATTTAATTTTTCAATTATCTCATTGAATTTATCTATGAACTCTAAAAACATTCGTTGTGCTTTACCAGTGTCAAATTTATTCTTTTTAAATTTTTTACCATGTTTTTTCTTTACTCTAGAATAACACCATTTGGTTAAGTTTCTTTTGTATCCTGTTGTAAATTCTTGGATATTTGCCATAATTAAATCTCCTGTATTTTAAATCCTTATATATAATAAATATATTATAATTCTATTTAGGTATTAATTTTCTTATTATCATGTCTTCTATATCATTTGGTTTAGGATAGGGTAATGATGGGTGTTTTAGTGTATTCATTATCTTCTTCTTATCTTTCTTACCAGCTAATAAATAAATGTATCTATGTTTTCTTGGTTCTGTTCTTATCCAAAATGGTTCTGTAACTTGTTCTCTTATTTTTTCAAGTTTATTGGTACCATAGTATGGAAATATAGTTCTACCATGTGTCCATCTACCATTAGGTGAAAACTTAAAACTTATAGAATCATTAGGTCTTATTTTATTACCTTGATAAATCCAATTCGTTGCTTGATAGATTGTTCCAGCGTGGCCTTCTTTAGGGTCGGAGTAAGACATTAAAGCTAAAATAGAAGAAAAATTTTTTTTCAACCATTTGAAAGATTGAGAGATAAACCAACTTTCGATATTGGAGCCGTAGCCATCGTGTACAAATAGTCGTGTTAATTCTAATACTTGTGTTCTGTCTAATAAATCTGAAATCGATTGGCCTGACAATCTACCTATTGGATCTCCATACACACATACACCTATTAGTTTCTCTTCAGGTTCATCAAAGAATGCATGTTCATTTCCAGTCTGATAGAATAAACCAAGTGCAACCGAGCACTTTGTCCATAGTTTAGAATAGTGATGTTTAACCACCATCTTCTTTGCTGATGCTTTATCTATCTTCCTTATCGACAGTTTAGATGTATCACAATACTTATTCGATAAATTTACCATTCAACTCCCAATACTTCTTTTCCACTTTAGGTATCATTTCATCTTCATCGTGATGATGATAATCAACCAATGGATGTTTCAACTCTTTAATTAATCTCTTCTTTTCTTTCTTACTACATAAGAAATATATGTAACGATGTTTCCTAAACTTTACTTTATATTCCATATCAGGTACTTTCTTCAATACACCGTGTAAACTATTAGTTCCCAACTTATCACCAATAGCTCTATCAGTTAACCACTTATCCGTATTAGGAAATCTATACATAAAGGCATCACCTCTCCCGATATCAAAACCCTGGTATAACCAGTTAGTGGCTCGATAAATGATACCTTTATGATTTACATTTCTATCAGCATATGATACAACCACTTTTGTTTTAGATGAATCTTTCTTTAACATCTTGAGTGTTTGTGATATAACATATGATTCTACATTCTTACCATAACCATCTTCAATCCATAATCGTTTCAATTCTAAAACATCAGTATCAGTAAATTCTTCACATATAGATTTAACAACTCTGAACCCAACTGGATTACCATATACAACACATCCAATTAATTTTAAATCATCACCATCAAAAAACTTATGTTCACCTGACTTATAGTATATAGCATAAATATCTGACGCAGCTGTCCAAGTATTTGCATAGTGTTTATTCACTACTATATCATAGACAACTTCTTTCTTGGTTCGTTCTATTACTATCTTGGATGTATCACAATACTCACCCATTTAATATCCTCTTCCACTTCTTATTAAGAGGTTTAACAAAAACTTTTTTAATTGGTGATTCTGTCACTACATAATGTTCATTACCAACAGCATATTTTTTTATAGCTTCCTTTGGATTGGTTCTAGCCAACTCACCTCGTTTACTATTTTCTTTTTGCCATAACAATACAGGTGCTTTCTTTATTGATGTTCCCTTTGTCTTACCAACCATACTCCAATTGTCTGCTAGATATACAGCACCATTCCTTTTATTATCACTACCATCTATAAGTGGTTGAACGAATGTTTCTAACATAACTAAATCATCACCATACTTTTCTTTCCATCTTTTACCACCTTCTATACGAAGTAGTTTAAGAGCCATAGTTCCAACATTCTTTATACCATTATCAGGTGTTAAACAAAACCTATAATTATTAGCAACCATATTAGAGTTTCTTAACCTAGCTTCTTTATCCCAACCAATATAATTATCTCTAACAGATATAGCCAATACACAAGATGATATACCAATAGCACCTATAGGTTTACCATCCGATGTTCTATATATAAGATAGTTTATTCTTCGTTGAGGAACATCTGAATACTTAACATAAGAATGATACTTGTTTATTATATCTCTAAATAATTTATTCTGAGCAGGAACTAAACATTCTTCAAAGAATATAGGATAATCATATTGACTACTATAATCGAAAAAACCCATTAACTACTTTCATTTATTTTAGATAATATTTTATTTCTTGATACCGCTTTACCTTTACCTATAAACCCTTCATCACTCCATCGTTTAACATCAGCTGATGGTATTTTATAAAACTCTAACTCACTTGGATTGTCTTTAAAGTCTATTGCAATAAATGAATCCACTGCATTTAACTTTTCACTAAATCCCTCTTCTGTAACTGTTCTACCATAACCAGTTTCTTTAGATGGTGCAAAAGATAATCTATTAGTTATAGACCTTACCTCTAAATACTTATCATCTTCTGTTATATTATCATAAGATGTTCCTTCATTATCACTTCTTCTACCTACATCTCTATCTTCTAATATAAACTCACCAAGTCTACCTATAATACGGCCGTCATTAAAAAACCTTACAGCTAATTCTTTTGATATGCCTAATCCATTAGCAACTTTACTATAGTTTATTTTATGATTTAATATCTTTTTCATTATTTCTCCTTATTTAATTTTGCTCTACGAGTCGCTTCATCAGCTGACTTCTTCTTATGACATTTATAACATAAGGTTTGTAGATTCTCTTCTTCCCAATATGTTAAATCAATCTCTTCAAATGTTTTACCCTTTTGTTCCCACAATGGTCTGATGTGGTCTACATCCCACTTCTCTGAATTTCTACGAGAACGCCAAGGAAACAATTCATGACAATGAGCACATTCACCATTATCTCGTTGCCATATGTATTTACGAGTTTCACCTGAATGATAGATAAACATATACTCATCAGCACATCTTGTATGCCAACTTTTTCTTTGATTGAGTTGACCCTCTTCTGTATAAATCCAATGTCCACAATATCTACACTTACCTTTGTCTTCGGTATAATAAGCTGTAGGTTTAGGTGGTATTCTATGTTCTTCTAAAAATACCTTTGACTCATCTTGTTTCTTTTTACCAAAAGTTCGTTTATGTCTTCTACTCCATCTTGATAACGGCATTAAACCACCTCGTGTATTTCTTTGTATTTCAATACTGCAAGCTCTTTGGCTTTTGCTTCTACCATTATATCCACACGATTACCATATGTATCAATGTAATCTAATACATAATCTGAATGAGCTTGTGGTCGAATCTTATCATCTTCTTGTTCTATACTACGAGACTCTGAATAGTGAACAACAGGCACAATGTCAACCCAAGTAGATATAGCAACTTCTAACGCGTCTTCTTCTGATAACCCGCCATCACAAAATCTATGATGATGGTAGTCGAATACAATAGGAATACCAATTACTTTGTATACACCTTCATATAAGTCAACAACAGAATACATACTAGCTTTGTCATCATTCTCAACAGTCAATCTTGATTTAACACTATTAGGTAATCGTTCAAAATTTTCACAAAATCTTTTCATAGCTGATGGTTTGTCACCATAAGCACCACCAATATGTATATTGATTTTATTGTATGGTGTTCGTGATAATCCCATCAAATCAAATACCTCCCCGTGTATGGATAAGTCTTTGATACAATTCTCAACTACATGTTCGTGTGGTGATGTCAATACATTGAAAGGACCTGGATGAGAAGTAATCCTCATATTGTTGTCATCAGCGTATTTACCACATTCACCTAATACACCACATATCTCCCAATGGTCTGGTAAGTCTTCTAATTTGTATTCAGAAGCCCAGGGTATAAGGTCAGATGACATACGAAAGAACTTAAACCCATTCTCATTATTCCACTTGAGTATGGTAAGTAAGTCTTTACAATTCTGCAACGCCAATTCAGAGGCGTATGGTAAACCTCGTTCTGTAAATGTTCTCTTAATCATAGAACGATTAGTAGTAACTTTTGGTTTACTGTTTGATAAGTGTGTATTGATACACGCATAACCCATATTATTCATATTATAATATACTCCATTTTAGCCATTAAAGTCAAGCTATTTGTTTATTAAATTTTCTAACCAATGCACGAGGTGATGGTTCTAAATACCTATCGGTAATAATATCTTGTATCTTAACTCGTGTCATTAAAGGTATGGTACCTGAACTATTAAGATTTCGTAAATATGTAAGTGTAGGCTTATAACCCCATTCTTCATAATAATCACTAACCATTTGAAGAGCGTCATCATAACTGGTATAAGTCTTATTACATTTATATTGTTTGATAGGTTTAGGCTCTTGTTTTTCTTCGACGGTAAATGGCTTGTAATTCTTAGCCTTCTTAACACCTGAATAACCTCGTCTATCTAAACGATTAAGATTCTCTGAATCTTTCTTACTAACTACCTGTATATAACCACCTGTCTTGTGGGGGTATATAGTGTGACAGCTAACTTTCTCTTCTGAACTACATAAGATACATTGAGTATAACCCATATCTACTCTAGCGTTATCTATCTCTGTATTACACATACTACACTTATGCATTACGAACCTCCTCTATATGACGACATTTCTTACGAAAGTAATAACCTTTACAGGTACAAGTGATACTACCCATATGATTACGAATCTGTGTATAACCATTGATATCAAAATACTCCATATCAGTTCTACGCCATTTAGTCTTAACCATTGGTTCACCTTTGGCCTGTATACCAATCCAATTAGGTAATGTATGTTGTTTAGAACCATTAGGTAATGTTATGGTATTCATAGATATAACTCCTTATATTATATAACTAATATACGAAATTAATAGTATATAAGTCAACGCTTTTCTTTGGTAAAGCGTATTAATTGCTATAGTCAAAAAAGCTACCTTGCGGCGTGCATCAGTCAGACGAGCTTAAAGTAATGCTTTAACAAAAGCGAAAAACCATTTCAAGTTGCTATTACACACTACTAACATACAACACATCACATACACATAATGCGAAATCACTTCACAACTCAAAACGCGATTAATCTCCGAATCACTCGAATGCTCAAAATGCCTGGGCGCCTATGCGCGCGCAACACATTTAGTCAAATAGGTAGGACCTACCATAGGGGGAATATCTCATATAGAAGTTATATAGGGGGGGGTCTAAAAAGCGTCTCTGGAGACGCGTAGGGGGGGTGTTTTGTATGAGACCCCCGCCCCCCTACTGTCTGATCGATTAATTAGTTGTATCTTCGTCAGCCGCGGTAGCCATCTCCTCTTCATTGAATAAATCATCAGAAGACCCGTCATCACAGAACTTTTGAACGATTTGTTTCACAAAAGTTCTCTCTGAATCAACACCACCTGTATCATCATACTGGGGGTAAATTGAAACTTCAGATGCTTCTTCGAGGGAGAATCCATCATAAAGAAGACCACATAACTCAACAGTGGTTCTTGTACTAATACCACTTGTTATTCTCGCGGAATCTGATTTTGATTCTGATCTAGTTAGTGTCGCTATCTTAGCTACATTACCTAACACCACAGAGTCAACATTAGGGAACATATAATTCAGAAGGGAATTTTCATCCTCTTCAGACAAGACATCCATTTCAACAATAGTGAATCTGTCCATCAGAGCCTTATCCATAACCCTAGTAGATGTATACTCATTACCAATGTTAGCTGTGGCCACGAAGGTGACACCATCTGCAACAGATATAGTGGATTGAGTATCTTTCTCATCCAACCTCAAATATCTTTGCCCATAGTCTAAAACTGTCATTAAAATATTCCAAGCGTCTGGGTGAGCCCTTGATAACTCATCAAGAAGTATCACTGCGTTTGGAGTTTGTATCGCTTTCACGAAGAGAGATTCAGAAAAGTAAGTACCTTTTTCTGCTTCAAAGTGTGTATTACCAATTAGAGTTCCTCTCGGATCTTGAGTCGCACCCAAGTTAAAGTAGTAATCCGGCCTATCTAAAGAGTTAACCAACGCTTTAGCCGCCATAGTCTTACCACATCCAGCAGGACCTGTCATCATAATATTCTTACCTCTGACACCAGACCTAACCAAGTATTTCCACTTGAGCTCTGACATCATTAGGCCTTTAGGCTTTAACGAGTAAGAAGAGTGAATAAAATTAAGAACTTCCGCGTGATCAGATGGAACTTCAACTGAAGTAGTTTCCTCGACAGGAGCAGTCATTTCTCCTCCATCGAATTTTCTCCAGGCGAAACCTGATTTAGACGCGGTAGATGGGAACCTACCCAATAGATAACCACCATTATAGGCATTTTTCCTACAACCAGAGGTTATTTCAGATGTCCTCTTGACACCATTAGTATCCCAAGCATTGTAACGATTACCTGATTTTTCAATCTTAACCACTACATCGGGGGTATTTGTTTGTTTTGACATAAAAACTCCTTTATTATCGTTTCTCATACATCTGATCTTACGAATAAAACAGTATATAAGTCAACGCTTTTTTTCAATTAAATTGTAACAAGATGTAACAAGATAAAAAAATGGGCGTAGTAAAGGAGTTAAAACTACGCCCGAAGGATCCTCTCGTGTAGAAAGGAATAAACACCACGAGGATCCTAATTGTGAGGAGAGAACCTGGAGGGACTGAGGTTGTATTAAATACAGAGCCCAAGTATGCAGGTTCTACTCGTTGAGCGGAATTGTGGAACTGCCCCACACTCTATATACTGGTAGTATATCGTGTCTCTCTTGACACCTATTCCGCAAATGGAGCGGGATTTTGGTACTGCCCCAAACCCTTCAGACTGGAAGTCTGACGAATCTCTCTTGATTCTTATCCCGCAAACTAGCCACAGGTGATGAGTTGGTTACGCTAGTGTATTGTTCATCTTTAAGTCGGTAGTACCCCGTCGGGAATTA
>MDSV01176832.1_pt1 | contig 10970 bp, 6 predicted proteins | sample 810851 | NCBI WGS metagenome assembly MDSV01 (sample SAMN05326640, study PRJNA326480) | marine metagenome | isolation source: seawater | place: Atlantic Ocean: North East | collected 2012 | reverse complement strand
CCACGTAGGCCCGATGTCATTCGGACAAAGGAGGACCTGTGTTGGAGGAATACCCATGTCTGGCATCGCACAAAAACTCGCATCGAACCAAAAACAAGTTGCTATTTCTGAGTTTTTTGAGAAGAACAAGCATTTTCTTGGCTTTGATTCACTCGCACGCTCTCTCATTACAGCGGTGAAGGAAGCTGTTGATAACGCATTAGATGCGTGTGAAGAGGCGCGAATCTTGCCGACAATTAAAATTCAAATTACAAAACTTGATACCAAGAAAGATATCATCCGCTTAGTCGTTGAAGATAACGGACCGGGAATACCGCAAAAAAGCATCGAGAAGGTTTTCGGGCAACTTTTGTTCGGTTCGCGCTTTCACGCGATTCGACAATCACGTGGCCAGCAAGGAATTGGTATTACGGGCGTTGTCATGTATTGTCAGTTAACAACCGGTCGCACCACCCATGTTCGTTCAAAGATTGCAACAGAGCCAACGGCGGCATATGTCGATATCGGACTTGACACTCGGAAGAACAAAGCGACAAAGGCCAATGCTGGTCGTGAGATTTGGTATAATGAAGACGGCACTGGGAAAGAACACGGCACCGAGGTTACCGCTGAAATGAAAGCGAAGTATCAGAAAGGCCGCCAGAGCGTATGGCAATATCTGCGAATGACCAGTATTGTCAATCCTCATGCAGAGATTATCTTTGTTGACCCTGAAGGAGAACGCCATCACTGGACTCGCGTCACCGAACGACTCCCGACAAAAGTCGAAAGCATCAAGCCGCACCCTCACGGAATTGAATTAGGTCAACTGCAACGCATGGTCGCAGAATCCAAAGATTTGAATCTCAATCATTTCCTACTCAATAATTTCTCAGGCGTTACCAATCGTGCTCGGAAAGAGCTGTGTCAAGCGGCAGAAATGGAAGGAACCCGAAAAATGAAAACGGTCAAAGGTGACGATATTCGTGCCCTTTTGGAGTCTTTCCAAGGAGAACGGCTGTTCAATGGCTCACCGGTGAAATTACTCAAGCCTCCGACCAATTGTCTCTCTCCAATTGAAGAAATGTTGATCAAAAAAGGACTCTCCAAAACGATTGACTCGCGTTTCGTGACCACGCTAACCCGCGTTCCAAGCGTTACTCAAGGAAACCCCTTCCAAGTGGAGGTGGGATTGATTTTTGGCGGAGGCATGGCTGCAGATAAACCAGTCGAAATCCTTCGCTTTGCCAATCGCGTACCGCTCATGTATCAGCAAGGCGGTTGTTTACTCACCAAAGCCATCGAGAGTGTTGATTGGCGACAATATGGCCTGGACCAACCTGGAGGGAAAGGGGTTCCAAAGGGCCCTGCTGCAATCCTTGTTCACTTGGCAAGCACAAACGTCCAATTTACTTCTGAAGCAAAAGAAGCATTAGCAGATAACGCTGAAGTGATGGAAGAAGCAAGAAAAGCGATGCTCGAAATGGGTCGTGGATTGCGAAAGCATTTAGAAAAGAAAAAGAAGATGGCAAAGACAAAAGAAAAGTTTGAACTCATCAATGACATCTTGCCGGCTATTGCTGAAAAATCTGCACAAATTCTTGATCGTCCTGTACCGGAACTCTCTGGTTCGATTACAAGAATCATGTCAGCAGTTATTTCTGAGTCAACAACCGAATGGAATAAGGAAACTAAACAAACGGATGTTGAAATCGTCCTGTTCAACTACACGAGTCGTGTACGGGCCTATACGATTCTTGCCACTTGGCCTGAGAAATCTGGTGCGACGATGGAGAAAAACGAAACCGGAGGGCGCAAGGAAGCGCTTGGCGTTTGGGCTTGGAAACTCGAATCCTTACAGCCAGGTGAGAAAACTACCATCACCTACAGCCTTGGAGGGTTGGAACGCGGAGATTGGACGGAGACTGAAATCCTGTTCCGCGGCTCACAAGACGTCATCGGTGCAACGAAAATGGATGAAAAATTCCTCCAAGAAATACGTCGTCAAGAACAGATTCTCGATGAAAGTGGTGTTGATTCTCCTGAAGACCAGCCAAAAGAAAATCCTGAAGGAAAAGTTGAATCGGCTGAAGAAAAAGTAGAGCCAACTGTTGCACCCCCGGAAGGCCAACGAACACTCTTCGGAGGTGATGTCTGATGTCAAGAATGCGAACTCCTGAAGAAACAAAAGCTGCCATGCATGAAGTTGTTGAAGAAATGTATGACCGTATTGTCAAGGGCGAGCCACCAACGATGACTCTCCCTGTTCGAACCAAAAATAACATTGGTTTTGATAAGAAACTGGGCGTTTACAAATATGGAAAAAAGAAATCTATTCGAGATGCAACCAGCCTTGGATCTGCGAAGCAATTGCTACGCGCCCTGCATGTGGTTGAATTCATTGAAGAGATGTTGGATGCTGGAAAATCTTCTACTTTGAGAGAAATGTACTATATCTCTGAGGCATGGGGAATGGGGAAATTTGGTAGCCAAAACGAATCGAATAATCTTGCTGAAGATTTAGAAATCGTAACAAAGTGTTTACGAGAAGATTTCAAATTACGCCCAGAAGAAGACGGTGCTCGAATGATTGGCAACCTCACATTACGCGAAAGAAACCGTCGTGGAGAATGGATGCGAATCAACGCTCGCGATGATGTAGGGGATTCAGGGTATGGCGTACCCTATAATGTAGAATTAGAGAAGATCGAATTGCTGGAACACGACATTGATTTCATCATGGCTATCGAGACCGGTGGTATGTTTGACCGTTTAATTGAGAATGGATTTGACGAGGCCTACCGATGTGGACTCCTGCACCTTAAGGGTCAACCTGCTCGTTCAACTCGTCGAATCATGAAGAGAATGAGTGAAGAGTGGGATTTACCTGTCGTAGTCTTCCTTGACGGTGATCCTTGGTCGTTCCGAATCTTTGCTTCTATCGCATATGGGGCAATTAAAACGGCTCACATTTCCGAATATTTAGCCACGCCTTCTGCAACATACCTTGGAATCACTGCTGATGATATTGTTGCTTATGATTTGCCGAGTGACGATTTGTCCAAGAAAGATATTGAAGCCCTCAATGCGGAACTTACCGACCCGAGATTTGCAGACAGTTGGTGGCAAGATCAAATTAACATGATGTTGGAACTTGACAAAAAGGCTGAACAGCAATCCCTGGCAAAATACGGTTTGGATTTCGTAACTGAAACGTACCTGCCTGAAAAATTAGCTGAATTGGGATTGGCTTGATACGCGCAAGGATTCATTTGGGATGAACACTGAGGTATCGCTATGGCAGAAGGAGCAGCGAGGCGGGCTCCATGGGCCAAGCGCTTGGCAATTGCTGGTGCTCTTTTCCTTGTTTTGGGAGCCTTGTTAATTAATTCCCAAAACGATGCAATTGATTCTATCCATGACCCTCGTGAGGTAGCGATTGCCGAAACGGATGGGAGTGAAACTCCAAATTTTGATGTGGAAAAAGGCGGTTGTTACATGGCAGTCGTTAAGCAATCGGCCCCTTCAATCGAAGTTACGTTGACGCCTATTGTCGGCGGTTCGGGTGCAGCATCCGAATCCTTGTCACCAAGCTCATGCTTTACCGATTGGGCCCCAATGGCCAGTGATGCAACCAGTTTCCTCGTCCATGAGCAATGGATTGCTGAAGAAAATGGGGAAATGACCGTTTCAAGTGACTGCTCTTCAGAACCATGTGAAAGTTATACGGTTTGGATTGTCCACATCGAAGATACTTGGATGGGTGAATACTTCGAATATACTGGCCTCATCTTTGGCGGTGTAATCTGTTGCCTTGGCCTTCTTTTCTTGCCCATTGCTGGACTGGTTGCATATTCGGCTCGAAGTAATGCCCTTCATGGAACGATCAAAGTCCTTGACAACGATGGCGTTTTACTCCAATCTTATCAAAGTCAAGACGAGTTAATGGCTGCGTTAAAGGACACAAATAGCCCACTGTATCAGGGGGCTGGTTCTAATGTTGAGCAAAGCGATGTCGAGCAAGAAGACGGTTTCGTAGATGGATCCAGAGACGTCATGCAAGGAACAATGATGACAACTGAACAGGTCTACGGCTTCATGCGTGGTGAAATTCCAGAAACTGTACAAAAGGTCGAAGACCCGTTTGTAGACTCTCCAACTCCTGTTCGACAACCTGTGAAGAAAAAGGTGGACAATACGTCCGTTATTTCTGATTGGGACATGGGTGGAAGTAATGATGAACAAAAAATTACTCCTCGAACCAAACGGTCTCAATCAAAGGAGATTAAAGAGAAAAGTTCTGACTCTGATGACTGGTCGGTTTGGGACGACATGTGAGGTTAAACAATGCGTGAACTGTATTTTCGCTGGGGCGCTGGGATTCTCTGCCTCATGCTGTTGATTCTTCCTTCCGTTCTTCCACCTCCGGTCGTCGAAGACAGTGCTACAGAAAAGGCGATGCTCCCGCCATGTGATGTCGAAGAAGGCCTGCCTTTCATTGAAAATGATGAAGTGACATGTTACTGGGGTATGTCTCAAGAAATCCTTCCGCTTCCAAATATTGTTGATGCAGCGAATGTTAAAGTGACCATTTCATGGGAGAAAAGTGGCGTGTGGATTGGTATTGCGGAGGCAAGTGAAGCCAATAAATGCACTTTGCAAGATGGATATTATGAGTGTGCGAAAAACTCGATCGAATTCGTAGCCGGAGGACCACTTGAAGAAGAGAGTTTCATTTGGGATGCAACAAGTGGCGATTATCGCTTTGTGGCGGGCGGTGATGATTCACAGACTTTACAAGAATTTGAAGTTGAATGGGAATATGAGGCATCATTCGAAGTCTCACCAATCATCTACTATGCCTTTGCGATTTTGCTTGGAATATATGCGAGTCTAGGTGTATCAGGCATTATGCACCTCATCTCAAAATTTGTTTCTAGTGAAAAAGAAAATAAAAATGAATAAATCTCGAATATCGGCACTTCAAGGGTCGAAAGAAGTGCGGTTCAACGGGTTTGATTGAAGCGACGGATTCAAAGAGTCCCCGCCTCTAGGTAACTCCGAGTTGAGCAGTGTGGAAGATATTGATACCGCCCTAACCTTGCTTCAAAACAAGTTACGTCGCCAGATTTTGGAGAGGTTAGTCCGTGAACCTCACTATCCTATGCAGCTCGCCGAATTGCTCAATGTAAGTCAACAAGCTATTGTCAAACATTTGAAGGAATTGGAACGTGGAAATTTCGTTACTAAAATGAAAGTCGCAAGTGAGAAAGGCGGACCGCCTCGAACAATTTACAGCGTTCAGCAATCCCTCTCTTTACGAATAGATCTCGGACCCGACCTCTTTCTTTGTGAACAACGACAACTTCCTGCAGGAGGCCCAATGCGACTCTCAAACCGATTGCCGAATACAACTGAACGCGTGGTCCAATCGGTCAGCGGTCGAAAGAAAATTTCAGTCGGAGAAGGAATGGCTCACATCCAACATTTGAATAATATTCTTGAGGAAATAGATTCACAGAGAGATGCTGTAATCGCCTTACATCAACATATTCGTAATCGTATATCTGCGGGTGTTGATTCGGACTTCGAACATTATGAGCAGCGAACGATGGTTCACAGTCTGATTGAAGCGCCTGAACGAAAATTAGACCTCACCGATTTGCGACGTGAATTGCAACTTGGTCAATCCGAAATGGCAAGCCTACTCGACGAAGTACGGAATCGACTCGAACGCCAATTATCAGACCGAGCAGGCCAGATTGTTGCTGTTCCGAACAACTCAAATCTGCGTTTCTGGCTCGGTTCGCTTCCCCGCAAGAAGAAGTGAAGTTCCACTTCAGCAGAGTTGCTTTGCTCAATCTTCAGCGCCAGCCAAGACCGACACAAGAGATGATTGCTCAGCCTTTCGGTCCAAGACATCTTGACGACGTCCGCGACCAACAAGGTAAACTACACCGAACAGAGCAAAGGTCAACAGTATCACTGCAAATGGTAGAGCAGTCTTACCGACCACTTCACCAGCAACATCTAACATACCGCCGCTGGACCTCAATTCATTCTCAACAGGCTTGATGTTGTCACTTTCTTGCGTTTCCACAATTTCATTTGAAGGGTCAACAACAACATAGACACCGTGACTACCAGCTGAAACAGGGTAGAGCAGAACCAGTTCTATTTCCTTGTAATCTTCAGAATCATCAGGAGCGAGAAGTGCACCGATAACTTGGCGCATGACGATGCTCTCATCATCACAACCGTTCTTCTTGATTTCATTAATCGTATCCGTATCTGACGCATCCGAGTATTCGCACAAGACAATCTCAATATCGGTTGCATGTGTATTTCCATCGTTACGTAGAACGACACGAACTGGGATGGTTGTATCAACGTCTCCTGTATCGTCGGACACGCTCACTTCAGCGATGACCAAGTTAGGAGCACGCAAGCGAAGTGTGACGACGAATTCATTCGTGTCAAGGCTTTCAGCAGCCCATGATGGTGAATCGTCATGGTCGCCACCCTCGAGCATATTGCCCATCTTGGAAACAACCTTCAAACCGATACTGCGAGTGTCGAGTTTAGCAGATGGAGCAATCTTGACAATCGCAACAACTGGATAGGTTGTGTATGGTTCCATCATCGGCATGAAATATCGCTCATCGGATTCCAAGTATACACAGCGATCACTCAAATCAGCAAAGGCGATTGCTGGGTCGATTGCTGCATCTTCGTCTCCGGTAACGGTTTCAAGAGAGGCCACTGTTTCACACGGCTCCTCGGTAGTCAAATCTGTGCCGATTTGCTTCACCAAGCGCCATTCAACAGACCATCCGTCAAGTGCGCCCATGCCCGGCAACTCGTTCCATATCAGTGCTTCACCATCACGGCTCGCGGTGTGATTGTTGAGAGTTGGCCAGTCAGGGACGTTTCCATTGTTCGTGATGTTCATTTCAAACCGCACAATTCGTCCAGGTGCGGAGGTCTTAATCGCGTTGTCAACGGTTGAATCCATGCTGATTTGCATATCATAGAATTCCTGCACGTAGACAGGCATACTCTGAGTGAAACGAAGACGTGTCAGCCGACCACTTGCATCAGGGTAGGATTCTTCCGAGAATGTCTGGAAGACGACCATGTAAGTACCAGCTTCAACTTGGTCTGGTATGTTCATGGTAATGTCGAAGATTTGGTCGGTGTCTCGAGACAATTCCTTGAGCGTTTCTCGAGGGATATCAATGTCCCAAATAACGTCAACGCCTGCCGGGTCAGTAACACGGGCAAGGCGATAGTCGAAACGATCCGGTCCGTTACCAAGATTGGTAACTGTTGTTGGCAGAATGATTTGCTGACCAGGGTTAACCGGAAGAACTTCTTGACCGTTAATGGTCATCATATCTTCTTGGTCAATGTCTGCATCTGCAACAAGAGAGTAGACGTGATTGACATTGGTTGAAAGAATCTTCGAAGCAGAGATTCGGGGGTATCCGTCGAGGTACGCCTTGAGAATAACCGCCGGACCAAGACCTGCCGATGCGCCGGTAGGTGCACAGACTTCTACACCAACTTCGTAGGTGATGTATTCAGCACCAGGCGGAATAGTCCACGCTCGAGGTTCGCTAAAGTCAATCGAGTTGCCTCCAGGTGCATTCGAAAAGTCGAGGTTTACAACCCAGTTGTCAACTCTCCAAGCGTCCATCGAAATGGTATCAGGCTTGACTTCTGGCGCGCCCGGTGTAACGAAGACTAAACTTCCAGAATCGAAATTCTTCGTGACGTCAATTGGATAAGTGACACATTCTCCTGGGTCAACATACTCGCTGGTATCGAAAATTTCCATAACGATATTTCCTGTCGAACGAATTGATACGAAGACACCGAGTTCAAGAACATCATACGTTCCTTTTTCTATCGACTTAATCGGTTCACCCTCAGACCATCCCTTCAGATAAATTACGAAGGCTCCTGGGTCCTCGGAAGTTGGGACAAGAACCTCAAGGTTCTTTGTCACGGATTGTCCCGGGTCAAGTTCAACGCTGGTAGGGAAGTTAACCGCCCAGTTGAATGGTAAAAGCCATTCTTGCTGGCCTTCCAAGGTGTATGGGTCCCAGAAGATGAATCGGTCATTCACGTTACCAGTGTTGGTAATCGTAATCGAGAAAATCGCAGTTTGACCTTGTTCTACATCAGCCATACTGTGCGAAGTATCGAGATTAATGCCGTGCACGACGTCCATCAATGTACGAGTGACGAGGTCAGATTGAATGGCAGGGTCTTTGTATGATTTGGCAGTAACCGAGATATCTGCAATTTGATCCGCATCTGCCTGATAGACCGATGGTGCACGGACTCGCATGTAGAATCGAATGTCTTCTCCACCTTCGAGGAAGATAGCCGTGTCAGGCATAATCGTCGTGTGGTTGTCGGCAAAGAATAGGGTGGCCGTCCAGTTTTGTGGAACGCCAGAGATGTTGAGTCCGAACGTGTCAGCGACAAGATCCTTCGGACCAGGCGTTGAGTTGTTCATCGTCATGTTGTAAATCGTTTGTTGCCCCGGTTCAATGACGTGATAGAATGTTTCTCCATCTTGGAATTCGACATCGACTTGTCCGGTGAGCACGTGTGAATAACAAATCGTAAATCGGTTGTTATTGGCTTCTTCACTGCACTTATTGGTATCGGACCAAGCAATATGTGCACCGCTTCCCAAATCATTGGAGAATGCGGGAGGCATACCTATACTCGGCTGGCTGCCAGAATTCGGTCCGAGCTTATTGCTCGCCCATGAGGTAACTGCAACAGTTTCCCAAGGGTCCAATGCGGTAAGTCCAGGACCCGTAAGGTCAGTTGAGTTCAGTCGCGTGTAGAGAATCTCTTCATCTGCAGTGGCGTTTCCAGAATCGACCCAAGCGATGTGAATGTTGTTTTGGTCGTCTGTTAGAAGCGCTGGGAACACTGAGTTGCCACCGAATGGACGGTTACCGGCAAGTCCAGAGTTACCTTCTACATTTGAGATTGGGGTGTCTTGGATTTTCTTGATTGCGTAGGTAGAGAGGCCTTGGTCTGCTCCATCCCAAGCACCTGCGCCTTGCAAACGGAGTTTGGTGTAGAATACTTCGTAATTTACACCCTTTTCAAATCCGTAGTTTCGGCCATCCATCCAAGCGATGTGCGTGTTACCTTTCATATCAACACCGATAGATGGGTGGAAGGAATAAGCGTCATCGATGGTTACACGTGTGTCGTTAACGACAACAAGGTGTCCATCAGCTCCAGCACCGGTGTCCTCAGCATATGAGCCACCAATGATTGAGTGACCAGTTCCGCCAGGAACCCAAGTTGGGTCGTTGTTCATCTTTCCATATGGGTCGAGAACTGACATGTAAATTTCACGAGAGTTGTTGGTAGAGATGTAGACCATCGCTTCGACGAGAAGAGCCATTGCGTTTGCGCCACCAGTGCCTGATGGGAATTCGTATGCTTGGCCGCCCGCATCGGAACTTCGGAGTGTGTTACCTGGGCAGTTACGAGTTGAAGTCGATACGACGCTGTTCGGGCATTGAACCAGATCCATAAAGTGGGATTGGATGTTACCTGCTCCACCGTAGCCTTGTCCGTAGAGACCTACTGGAATAACACCTGCTGTGATACAGTTGTCGTGGGCTTCTTCAATCGAGGTGAGGTCATCTGCTTGTTGTGATGGGTCACCGTCTTTTGGACCTTCATCAGAAACTGGAATCACAATCTTTGTTGCATTCGGGTTCCATCGGTGGTCATCTTGAGTAGGTGGGTTTCCTGGGACGTTGCCTGATGCATCTTTCCACGAGAGGCAGGCCCAGTTGCTTCCTGGACCCCAGTCTTCTCCAGAGTATCCTGAGTAGGTGTTGCCGTTGTAAACCGTTCCAGGTAGTTTGCGAATTCCACCAGAATCATCACCAGGGAATTGCCCGAGAGGAGTTGTTCGTGGACCCGTGTTTTGGTTCTTACCAGCGCAGTTACCAGAACTTGCAGCACTTGGAAGTGTGTTTCCGAGACCGTAGATGGTTTCATAGACAGTCATGTTAGCGGTTTCAAGCATAGGCTTGATTCCTTGGAAGTATCCTCCGGATGCAAAGTTACCACCGTAAACAACAGTGCAGATATCTGCCCATTCTGAATACATCGAACCGGATGTATCGACAATGAAGTTCAATTCGACTTTACCGCCTCGGGTATCGTCCCAAGCGATTTGGACGTAGTCGTTCGCATCGACAACAACATCTGGGTGGCCTTTGTGGCCGATGATAGGAGTGAGAAGCGTGTCATCGAAGTTGGTGATAACCGACCCCGTGCTGATATCTGGGCTAAGCATGGTGTAGTAGATTTGAGGTTGATTGAAGAAACGACCCAATTCGTCATAGGAATCTTCCCAGACAATGTGGACACCGCCTTGGCTGTCGATATCGATTGCAGGCCAGTCGCGGTTTTGTGCGCGGCTTGAAACAACGTGGTCATCGATTGCAGAGAGGGTTCCATCGTCGGATGCCGACCCGTCCATTGCCGCTGCCCACGGATTGAGTACCGTGTAGACAATTTTGTGTTGTGCAGACTTATCAGCCCAAACAATGTGGACTTTGTCGTTATCATCAACGACCATATCAGGATGCCAAATCTTGTGGAGTCCAGGATTTGTAATTTGGGTCGTGTCAATCAATGTTTCACCACGGGGTGAAATCATGGAATAGTAAAGGTGGAGGTTATTTCGAGTCCAGACAACGTGGACGTTTCCTTCACTGTCAGAGCCAACTGCAGTTTGAGTATCTGCAGCAGTTCCACCGTCAACAATTTGAATTGCTTCGGTGATTACAACAGTGTTTGCTGTGGCAGTTAGAGTCGCTAAAAACAACGTCGAGAGGACGGAAAGCAACATAATCGATACAAGGCTGACTGACTTAATTTTTTGACCCATAAATACACATCCAAGGCGAGCGTAAAAAAAAGCACAATCTCAT
>MDSV01168308.1_pt1 | contig 10970 bp, 9 predicted proteins | sample 810851 | NCBI WGS metagenome assembly MDSV01 (sample SAMN05326640, study PRJNA326480) | marine metagenome | isolation source: seawater | place: Atlantic Ocean: North East | collected 2012 | reverse complement strand
TCTATTTTTTTGTAAAAAAGAATGAAATCCCATCACTCCTAATCCAACACTTCTTTCTCTTTCAGCAGAATATTTTGCATCGTTGAATTCATCTGGAGCTTTGTTAATGAAATCAGATAAAACATTATCTAAAAATCTCATAACATCATTAATCATATCTGGGTCATCTTTCCATTCATCGTACTTTTCTAAATTTAGTGATGATAAACAACAAACCGCTGTTCTATCTCTTCCATCTTTATCTATTCCTGTTGGTAATGTAATTTCACTACATAAATTTGAAGTTTTAACTGTTAAATTTGCAAGTTTGTGATGCTGTGGAATTTGTCTATTAACTGTATCGATATAAATAATGTATGGCTCTCCAGTTTCAATTCTAGCAGTTAACAATCTTATCCATAAATTTCTTGCAGAAATTGTTTGTTGGACTGTACCATCGGCAGGACTTTTTAATCCCCATTGCTCATCATTTTCTACAGCTCTCATAAATGCATCAGAAACTAAAACCCCATGATGTAAGTTCAATGATTTTCTATTTGGGTCTCCTCCTGTTGGTCTTCTCATTTCAATAAATTCTTCTATTTCAGGATGATCAACCGGAAGGTAACAAGCTGCAGATCCTCTTCTTAAAGAACCTTGACTAATAGCCATAGTTAAAGAGTCCATAACTTTTATAAAAGGAATTATCCCAGAAGTTTTTCCAACTTTACCGATTTTTTCACCAATAGATCTCAGGTTTCCCCAATAGCTTCCAATACCACCACCTTTAGCTGCTAACCAAACATTTTCACTCCAAAGATCAAGTATTCCTCCAAGACTATCTGATGCTTCATTTAAAAAACATGAAATTGGTAGTCCTCTTTTTGTTCCACCATTTGATAAAACTGGTGTTGCAGGCATGAACCAAAGATTACTTATGTAGTTATAAATTCTTTGTCCATGTAAATTATCATCTGCATACGAGCTTGCTACACGAGCAAATAAATCCTGAAAAGATTCATTGTGACCAAGATACCTATCTTTTAAAGTTGCTTTACCAAAATCTGTTAAATTTGCATCTCGTGAACGATCAATTTTAATTATAATTCCTTTTTCATTTTGAAAAAGCTCAGTTTCATTACTCAAAGAAAACAGGTCTGGTCTATTCACTTTTGAAACTTCTTTTACTTCTGGGCTATATTCAGAGACAGCTTTTTTCAACGCTAATGACAATGTTTTGTTCATAAACTATTTATTTTTATATATTTTTTGTGGATAAAACAACTATATGTTGTATGCACATTACGTTAATATACCATATAGATATTAAATCAAGAGAACATTTATAGAACAAATAAAAAAAAATTCAACAATTAAATTACATAAAATGAACAAATAAAGTATGGCTTAATGAGTGTAGCGGCCATTAACAACTAAAAAGCGATAATATAAGCAATAAATGAGAGTCATAGATTGTACAACTTTTTACTCTGAGCATTTAATGATGGACTTAAGGTTCAATATTTTAAACGAACACGTGGATAAATTTATAGTCTGCGAATCTACAATTTCTCATAGTGGGAAAAAGAAAAAGCTTAATTTTGATATAAATAATTATCCAAAGTTTAAAGATAAAATTTCTTACATCGTGATTGATGAAGAACCTGAAGGAATTATAGGAGAAAAAAACGGACTAGCCCAACCCCACGAAAAAAGAAGTGATAGTCTAAAAAGAATTAATCTTTCTTACGATTATATGATTAAAGCAACTTCAGATGCTTCGGATAATGATCTAATAATTTTAAGTGATAATGATGAAATACCAAATTTAAATTCAGAACAATTTAAAAGATCAAAGAAAGATATTATTATTTTTAAACAACTATTTTTTTATTATAAATTTAATTTGTTATATGACTTGGTGCCATGGTATGGCTCAAAAGCAGCTAAGAAAAAAAATTTGCTTTCGATGTCTTGGCTCAGAAATTTAAAAAATAAGAAATATCCAATTTGGAGACTTGATACATTATTTTCAAAAACTAAATATATTAATTTAGAAATAATAAATAATGGAGGGTGGCATTTTACAAATTTAATGTCAGCTCAAAAACTTTATGAAAAGCTAATCAATTTTGGTCATCATGATGAGTTTGAGTTAAGCGGTATGACTGTGAGTGATCTTCAAAAAAAAATTGATAATAAGGAGGTTTTTTTTAATCATTTTGTGGATAAAGAAAAATATAAGGAGAGATGGAATTTTGACTATAAATTAAAAAAGATAGAAGATAAAAAACTGCCAGAATATTTACAATTAAATGAAACACGCTTAAAATTAAAAGAGTGGTTTGATTAAACAGATGATAAACTGGGGTATAATTGGACTTGGAAATATGGCACAAAAATTTGCAAGTTCTATAATTGAAACAAAAAATTCTAAATTAGTTGGAATCGCTAGTTTGAACAAAGATAGATTAAAATCATTTCAAGAAAAATATAATATAACAAATAAAAATACTTATAATAACTACGAAGATTTAATAAATTGCCAAGAAGTACACGCAATATATATAGCTACTTTAAATAATACTCATTTAGAAATTATAAAAAAATGTGCTGAAAATAAAAAGGATATACTGTGTGAAAAACCCGTTACTTTAAACTATGACGAAGCAAAGATTGCTTATAATTATATAAATAAATACAATATAAATTTTTATGAAGCTATCGCATATAGAGTGCATCCTCAAACTAATGAAATAAAAAAAATAATTAATCAAAATGAAATTGGAGATATTATCTCAATTGAGTCTAATTTTGGTTTTAAAGTTAAAAAGATAAAACCAGAATCAAGACTTTTTAATAAAAAATTAGGTGGTGGATGTATTTTAGATATCGGTTGTTATCCAATGAGTATTTTAGAACTTTTTTTTAATGAAAAAAGTAAGTACCAATTTCTAAAAGTAGAGGGTAGTTTTTGTAGTACGAATGTTGAAGATCATGCAAAAGCAGAAATTATTATCGATGAAAAAGTTAATTGTCTCATAAACGTAAGTTTTAAAGAAAATCTAGATAATAAAGTTTTAATAACGGGTAACAAAGGAGTTTTGACGATAAATAATCCTTGGTTACCTGAAAAGAAATCTACTTTAGATATCAGTATTGATCAGTCTTTTTATAAAAAGTTTATTAATTCAGATTTATCAATATATGCAAACCAAATTCAAAATATCTCAGACAATTTTATCAAAAAAAATAAACATAGTGAGTTCTCAGTTGATATTATAAATTCTTTACACATAATGAAAAATTTAACATTGTGGTCAGACTTAATTAAAAAAAAATAATATATGTCTAGTGAAATTAAAATTGATAGTTTTGGGTTTCGAGAATATGACGCTAGATGGCTATATAATAAAGATATAAATAAAAAAGGAATTGAAAATTTAGGTAAAGGCTTAGGGACTCAAATAATTCAACATACACAGAAAGAAAACCCTAGGGTAATTGTAGGTCATGACTATAGATCTTATAGTGAGGAAATTAAGACGGCTTTAAAAGTCGGTTTAATTTCTACAGGCTGTTATATTGAGGATATTGGCCTCTCATTATCTCCAATGGTTTATTTTGCTCAATTTAATTTAAAATCAGATGCAGTAGCAATGGTTACAGCTAGTCATAACGAAAATGGTTGGACTGGAGTAAAAATGGGTATTCAAAAAGGTTTAACACATGCACCTGAGGAAATGAAAGAATTAAAAGATATCACGTTGAACCAAAAATTTATAACTGGTCTTGGAGATGAAAAAAAAATCGAAAATTTTGATAAAATTTATAAAAATGATTTAATTAGCAAGAATAAAATTGACAAAAAAATAAAAGCTGTAGTAGCTTGTGGTAACGGCACTGCTGGAATTTTTGCGCCAGATATTTTAAGAGGAATAGGTTGTGAAGTAATCGAATTAGATTGTAATCTTGACTGGACATTTCCAAAATACAATCCAAATCCTGAAGATTTAGAAATGCTTCATGAAATTAAAAAGGCTGTGTTAAAAAATAATGCAGATATTGGTTTTGGTTTTGATGGGGATGGGGATAGAGTTGGTGTTATAGACAATGAAGGAAATGAAATTTTTTCTGACAAAATTGGCTTACTTATAGCTAGAAATTTAGCTTCAGATCACAAAGGTGTAAAGTTTATTGTAGATGTAAAATCTACTGGATTATTTTTAAATGATAGTATTTTGAAAAAAAATAAATGTGAAACTATTTATTGGAAAACAGGACATTCACACATTAAACGAAAAGTAAATAAAGAAAATGCCTTAGCCGGTTTTGAAAAAAGTGGACATTTTTTTTTCAATAAACCTTTGGGGTTTGGATATGATGATGGAATTAACTCAGCTATTCAAGTTTGTCATTTAATAGACAAACAAAATAAAAAAATAAGTCAAATAATGAGTGAAATACCAATTACCTATCAAAGCCCAACAATGGCCCCATATTGTAAAGATAGTGAAAAGTATAAAGTTATTGAGGATTTAAAAAACAAATTTGATGAGATAAAAAAAAATCAAGTTAAAATAGATGATCAAACTATCAAAGATATTTTGACTGTTAATGGAATTAGATTTTCATTTGAGGATGGGTCCTGGGGTTTAATACGAGCTTCATCAAACAAACCTTCATTGGTTGTTGTAACTGAAAGCCCAACATCAAATGAAAGAAAAGTAAAAATTTTTAGATTTATTGATAATCTGCTTCAGAAAACTAAAAAAATTGGTGATTATGATCAGAAAATTTAGATATAGCTTGTAAATTTACACAAATTTTAATACGAGAATTGCAATGAATACGTGGCTGATTAGATTATTACTAAAAACTTTTACTGTCGTTAAATAAAAGGTTAGATTATGATTTATATTCACTTAGGTGCCGGAGCTGGAGATTTGGATGAAAGAGCTGATTTAAGATGTGGGTTTACTGAACTAATTAAAAAAAATTATAGAAATGGAGATAAAATTTTTTTAGTCGAGGCAAATCCAGCAAATATTGAAAAGCTCAAAGAAAGTTATAATGATATCCCTGAGGTAAATATTTTTAATATTGGGATATCCTCGTCAAAAGAATCAAGGTTAAATTTTTATTATGCTGAGGAAGATGCGCCTCACTATCAAATAACCTCTATTAAATCAGAGCACGTACAGAAACATTATCCTAACTCAACAATTAAAAAGTTTAATATCAGGTGTTTGACTATTAATGATTTTTTAAAAAATTTTGTAAAAGAGACTGAGATTGATTACTTAAGTATAGATTTAGAGGGAATTGATTACGAGATTTTAATGAGTTTAGATTTAGATAAATTTAATATCAAAAGAATTTCTATTGAACACTATCATTTAAAAAAAAATGAAAAAAGAAATTTACTTAAACATCTTTCAAATAAAGGTTACTCTTATTCAGGTTTTGGATATGATCACAATAACTTAGATTATCTTTTTGTTAAAAAGAAAATCCTATGGAATCAAATACTATCAAAACTATTAATTTATGTGAGATTTAAAAAATTGAAATATCTTAACTTCTTAATAATAAAAGATTAAAAAACTAATTTTTTTTATCTCTCTCATTATCTATTTCCATTTCACTAATCTTGTTATGGATATCTTGTTGATTTTGATTACTTCGTATAGATCTTTCTGTCTCACTATAAAATTTTTTTATCAGCTCCTCCTCTTTCTTCCTCTGGTCTTCATCAAATTTGGCTTCCCATTCTTTTAATCTTCTATTTTCATCCTCAATTCTCTTTTCTTCCTCTAGTTTTTCTCTTAAAATCTTCTCTTTTTCTTCTGTTAGTCTTTTTTGTCTTTCCTCTTCTAATTTGAGCTCTTGTTCTCTCTCTCTTTGTTCTTTTTCTTTTAAAAATTTTTCTCTTTCTGTAGCCTTCAATTTTTCCTCTTTTGCTCTCAGCTCTTCCTCTTTTGCTCTTTGTTCTGCTTGTTCTTTCAAAATTTGTCTTTGTATGTCTTGTTGTCTTTCTATTTCTAAGTTTCTTATTCTTGTTTCAGTTTCTTTTAATTTTTGCTCTTCGTATTTCAATTTTCTTGAAGCTTCTCTTAATCTTTGCTCTTCCTCTCTACGCTGGTTATTTTCAATTTCTTGAAGTCTAAGTTTTTCTTGTCTCTCTTTTTCTTTTTCTTCTCTTCTTTTTTCTAATTCTAATTCTTTAAGTTTTAAGTTTTCTTCCTTAATTCTTATTTTTTCTTCTCTTAATCTTTGTCTTTCAAGCATTTTTATTCTTAGTTCTTCTTCCTTAAGGCGTCTTGACTCATCACGAATTTTTTTTAATTCTTCATCTTTAATTTTTTGCTGTTCTAATTTTAATCTTTGAGCTTCAATTTTTCTTTGTTTCTCAACATTTTTTCTCTCTTTTTTTTCATTTTCTAGTACAAGTTTCTTTTGTTGAAGTGCTCTTTTTTTTTCTTCTTTAATTTTCTCTAGTTTATCTTTTTTAGCTCTCTTTTCTTCCTCTAAAATTTTTTTTTTATGATCTAATTTAATTTGTTTTTCTCTTTTAATTTTTTCTCTTTCTTTGGTTTTTTTGTAATTTTTATATATTTCACTTACTTTACTTTTAGTTTTTTCTAATGGATTTAAGGTAAGAAAGTTGAGTTTTTTTGGGTCTAGTTTTCTTGAAACTAAAGATATAATTTTTTTTGACTTCTTTTTTTTTGAAAAACTTATTTTCATATTTTAAAATTATCAACAAGAAGGTCTTCCTCCTATATTTATTGTGTTTAATTTGAGCAAAAAAACCATACTTTTGCCTGAAAAAAAATTTTTTATTCCAGATTCAATCAGAGCGTGTTTTATTTTTTTATAATTAACTCTCATTTAATTTAAAGAATCATGTAAAAGCTTGAAACATATGTTCAGAAAACTCTGTTTATTTTTTATTTTAATATTTTTAAATAACTGCACTCTTTCAAGCTCAGCATTTCTTGGGCCTGTTTATACTGGTGCTAAAACTGGAAGTATTTACCAATCTTCTTTATCGTACGGATCTGGAAGAGCTTTTAAAATGATTAATGAGGAGTTTAATGATGTAAAAACTTTTATTATCGATTCATCAAAAAATACTTATAAAAAAATTAATCAAGTTTCAGATCCTTTAATTATATCAACTTACAAGATCCAAAATATAGAATTTTCAGAGGTAGAGGAACCGGAACCACTACCCTAGCCAAATATCTTAAATATAAGAATAATTATATAATTCAATTATTACGCGTTTTTATTATTTGAGAGAATCAACTATCAATAATATTAGGGTGGTAGAGGGAGACTAAAACCACCCCAACCACCATTATAATTTCATATACTCCATTAAAAACTTAATACCAATAGCTAATAAAAATAAACCAAAGAATTTACCAATTTTTTTTTTATCTATTTTATGAACCGTTTTTGCTCCAATCCTTGCCATAAATGTTGTTATTGGAATAAAGATTAAAAAAGCTGGTATATTTAAAAAACCGATGCTCAGTGGTAAATTTGTTTTTAGAAAGCTTCCTGTAATTAGAAAGCCCAGTGCACCAAACAATGAAATTAAAAAACCAATTGCTGCAGCACTACCAATAGCCTTGTTTATGGAATAGCCAAAAAATTTTAAAATTGGTACATTCATAATTGCCCCACCTATTCCCATAGGTGCAGAAATAAAACCAACTACTACTCCTAATATAATCTTTAAATGTATTTTAATTTCTTTTAATACATCTGTCTCTTTTTCTTTTAGTAAAAGTAAATAGAAACTTAAAAAAAATATAACTATCGAAAAAAATAAAACTAAAGATTTTGTTTTTAACGAAGCAGCAAAAATAGTGCCTATTATCACTCCTAATACAACAAATATTCCATAACTTTTAACAATCTTAAAATCTACAGCCTTATATTTATTATGTGTCAGAACTGAAACAACCGAGGTTGGAATTATTATTCCAAAAGAAGTTCCAACAGCTAAATGCATAATATATGTTGGGTCAACACCCAAGGATCCAAAAATATAATACAAAAATGGAACTGTTATTAAACCTCCTCCTATACCAAATAATCCTGCAACAAAACCAACTGGAATTGCAGTAAGAACCATTAGTAAAATGGTATAACTATATTCGTTGGCTATAATTGAATTAAGCAGAATAACCTACTCTAGTATCAATATTATTATATTTAATCTTATCCATAATATGATCAATTTTTTTTACATCAGCATCTCTTACACACATGTTTTCACTCAAATACCTTTTCCAATAACTTGCTCCTGTTTGTCCATGGAATAAACCCAGAGTATGTCTCATAATTTGATTTAATCGAGTACCTTTTTTAAGTTCAGTTTTGATATATGGAATTAGTTGTTCAATCACTTCTTGTCTGCTCAAAACATTTATGTTTTTAAAGATTTCTTTTTCAATATCAGCTAACAAATAAGGTGTATGATAAGCAGCTCTGCCAATCATAACTCCATCAGTTTTTTTTAAGAGTGGTTTAATCTCTTCTACAGAAGTGATACCGCCATTAATAATAATTTCTTCATTTGGAAAATCTTTTTTTAACTTAAATACATAATCATACTTAAGTGGAGGTATATTTAAATTTTGTTTTGGTGTAAATTTTCCTAACATCGCTTTTCTAGCATGGATAATGAATGTCTTCACACCTGTTTGTCTCAAAACTGATATAAAATTATATAAATTCTCATAATCTTCTACATCGTCATATCCAATCCTTGTTTTAATAGTTAAGGGTAGCTTTGTTTTTGCTCGCATGTTGATTAAACAGTCTGCAACTAAATTTGGTTCTTTCATTAAACAAGCGCCAAATTTATTTTTTTCAACTTTTTTACTGGGACATCCTAAATTCAAATTAATTTCATCATAACCAAAATCTTCACCAATTTTTGATGCTTCACCCAAAAGTTTTGGAGAAGATCCACCTAATTGAAGTGCAACAGGCTTTTCATTAATATTAAACTCTAATAATTTTTTTTTATCTCCTCTGTTTATTGCTTCATCTACAATCATCTCAGTATAGAGAAGAGTATTTTTTGAAATTAATCTTAAAAAATAACGCTCATGACGATCTGTACAATCCATCATAGGTGCTACTGACACTTTCCTATTCATGGTTAAACTTTATATTATTTTATTATGAGTTTGAAGCGTCTGAATCGTCAGTATTACTATCTGCTACTTGTTCTTCGCTTTCAGATACTTCCTCTAGTGAGACATCTTCTTGATCGTTTTCAGCATCATCTGAAGTTGCAGTCTCAACATCAGGCTGAGCTGATTGTGAAAGTTCTGCCAAATCATCTTTGGAAACTTGTATTTTTTCAGGTGTTTTTCTTGCTCTTTTAGATGGTAAAATTGGTGCACCACTTTTTGAAATTTCTCCTTTATACATGCTTTCAAATTCATCGCCGATCTCGTCATCGTCCTCTGAACCATCATCAACCTGTTCAACATGTTTTCTTAATTTATAAACTGCACTCTCAGTCAAATCATTGACTCTAACATTTTCTTCTGCAATTTCTCGTAATGCAACTACTGTATTTTTATCATTGTCTCTATCTAAAGACGGCTCGATTCCAGAACTAAGTTGTGCTGCTCTTTCTTTTGCAACAAGAACCAGCTCATAAGGACTTTCAACTTTATCTACACAGTCTTCAACAGTAACTCTAGCCATGCGGACTATCTACACAGTGAGTATAAAAAAATCAAGGAATTTTTTATATATATTGAGGATTTAACTTATTTCTTACAAAAAATAGAAGGATAAGAGATAAAGAGATATAAAAAAAAGAAACTAAGGCTATTTGCTCAATAGAAAACCCTCTATCTATTAAAAAACCAAATAAAGCTGTTCCAAACGCAGTTGAAAAAACCATTAAAGCAGTCGTTAAAGCCTTAATTGACCCGATATATTTAACTCCGTAAATTTCTGCCCAAGTAGACGAGCCTAAAACATTTGCTAAACCATTGGAAATGCCGATTAATCCAAGAAAAATAAATGATGTTATTGGACTGTTAAAGTAAAACAAAACTAATGCGGACAACATCAAGGGTATATTCATAAAGATTAAAAGTTTACGACTGGTAAATTTATCAATTAAAAATCCAGATCCTAATAAAGTTAAAACAGATAATATTGAATAAATCATAAATGATTGAGCAATTATAAAGGGACCCCACTCTTTAGCTTCGGTAATAAAAGATTGATAGACAAATACACCAGTTGCAATCCATGGCATTGCTAACATATTTAAACAAATAATATAAAATCTATAATCTTTAATAACTTCAATTCTTTTCCATTGTTTTATCTCTTTTGTTTTAGAATCATTTGGGTTTAATTGTTCTCTTGTATCAAAATCTAACTTTTTGATTAAAAAAAATGAAGTAAATGGTAAAAAAAATAAAATCAAAATAGATATTGATATCCAAATATTTTGCCATGCAGTGATTGAAAGTAAATAAACAATTAAAACAGGTAAAATAAATTCAGCTGTTGAAAGACCAAACCAGCCTGCACTAAGAGCTTTGCCTCTAGATTTAGTAAAATACCTTGTAATAGTTGTAGTTGCAGTATGAGACATTAAACCTTGACCAGAAAATCTCATCAAAAAAACAGCTATAAATAAAAAAGTTATAGATGATATTTTTGAGAAGAAAAAACAGGAAAAAGATAAAAGTAAAGCGACATAAAAGGCAAATTTAAAAATATTAACGTCATCAATTTTCTTTCCAACCCAAATTAAAAGAAAGCTACTTAGTAATGTTGCTGAGGCATAAATTGAGCCAAATTGTCCATGGGTGATTGAAAGTGTTTCTCGAATACTAGAATTAAATAAACCAAGAAAAAAACTCTGTCCAAAACTAGAAAAAAATGTAAAAATAAATCCAAATATAATTACTTTTAAACTTAAACTATTA
>MDSV01163944.1_pt1 | contig 10970 bp, 10 predicted proteins | sample 810851 | NCBI WGS metagenome assembly MDSV01 (sample SAMN05326640, study PRJNA326480) | marine metagenome | isolation source: seawater | place: Atlantic Ocean: North East | collected 2012 | reverse complement strand
TAAAGTATTTCCTGATTTAGATATTATAATATTATTTTGTTTTTTTTTTTTTAAAAAACTAATTTTTTTTTCCTCTAAGCTATCAAAGAAATAAAATTTTTTTTTTATTTTATTGCTTAAAAAAGAGTATATTGCTTTTGAGCCAAGCGTTGATCCCCCCATTCCTATAATATTGAAGCTACTTTCTTTTTTAATTTTTTTAATATTTTTTTTATTAAAATTTATTTTATAATTTTTTTCAAAACTTTGTAGTAATGGTATTTTATTATTTAAATATTCTTCTCTTAATTCAGAGAAAGTTTTTTTATATTTTTTAGGTATTTTTATTTTTACTGAATTCAATTTATTTTTAAAAAGAATATTTCTAGAAATCATTAAACTATTTTATTTTTTTTAGTATTGATTTTTCTAAAGAGTTGATGCTATCGCTGTCTGAGCTTTGATTATTGTTTTCTTGTATTTCCATAATTTTTTCAATATCGGTTTCATCTTCTTTTACTTCGTTATTTTTTATATTTGGCTCGGGTAGTTCATTAAAATTTGGGGGCAACACAAGTGGATCTTTTTTTTCAACTAAGAATTCATCTGAGGATTTGAGTTTTCCTCCTCCTAGTCCTCTTTTAGCGCTGTCACAATTTTGTAAAAACAGCACCGCTAATAAAAGGTAAAATAAAGTTATTTTATTCATTATTATCTTTTATCAATTTTTTATAAAAAATTTCGACAATAATTAGACATATTATGCCAATTGTTATGAAAATATCAGCAATATTAAAAATAAACCAATGAAAATCACCTATATGTAGATCTATAAAATCTGGAACAGAATAATAATATATTCTATCGAATAAATTTCCTAATGATCCCCCTAAAATTATTAACAAAAAGTATTTTCTTAAATCTTTCAAAATTATGATAAAATATAAGATCATTATATTAATCATTGCAATAATAGATGTCATAATATGGTAAAAATAATTTGCTTCTGAAGCAAACAAACCAAATCCTATTCCATCATTCCAGACTAAATATATATTTAAAAAAGAAAAAATATAAAAATCTACTATTTCTCCATTTTCAACTAAACTTAATAGATAAACTTTACTTGCTCTATCGATACTAAATATTAGAAAAACTAAAAAAAAATTTAATATATAATTTTTATATCTTAAATTAATAATTTTTTGCATTTTCACATCTTTTACATGATGTTTCAAAAATTTTCCAACATCTAGAGCATTTGTTTCCCTTGGCTTTTTTTACTAGCACTTTAATTCCTGAAATTTCCTGGATATTAAATAAATCTTTTTTATCAGATGAATTTATATTAAGTGTTTTAACTTTAGAAGTTATGCAAAATTCATTTAGATCTGTGTCTTTCGATAAATTAAAATATTTTTCTTCTAAATAAATTTCTAAATCTGCCTCTAAACTAGATCCTATTTCTTTATTAGATCTTTTTATTTCCATAGCTGCATTACAGACTTTACGAATTTTTTTTAATTCCCTCCATTTGTTTTCTAAATCTATATTTAACCAATTTTTAGGTATAGTTATAAGATTTTCCAAATGAATGCTGCTCCCATTTTTATTTATTATTTTATAAATTTCTTCACTAGTAAATGAAATTATTGGAGCAAACCATCTTAACAAAAAATCTAAAGTTAAATTTAAAAAACTAATTGAAGCTTTTCTTGTTTTAGAGTCAACTGAGTCGCAATATAAAGAGTCTTTTCTTATATCAAAATAAAAAGCAGATAAATCTTGAGAACAGAATTGAAGTAACTCTTTATATAATTTATGAAAACTATATTGTTTTAAATAAACTTTTAGTTTTTCGTCCAAACGATATATTTGACTTAACATATACAATTCGAGCTCTGGCCAATTTGAAGTATTTAGGTCTTTTAAGCTTAAACTTGTTTTTTCATCTTTTAAATTTCCTAATAAAAATCTAAATGTATTTCTAATTTTTCTATAAGACTCTGAATGTTGATCTAAAATACTATGATCTATTTTTAAATCTTCTGAATAATCAGAAGCAGCTACCCATATTCTTAAAATATCTGCTCCATATTTTTTTAATATGTCTTCTGGAGCTATTATATTTCCTTTGGACTTAGACATTTTTAAACCTTTTCCATCAACAACAAAACCATGGGATAGAATACTTTCATATGGAGCTTTGCCTCTAGTACCGCAGGACTCTAAAAGCGAAGAGTGAAACCATCCTCTATGTTGATCGGATCCCTCTAAATACATTGAGGCTGGCCATTTTAAATCTTTTCTTTTCTCAAGCACAAAATTATGAGTAGACCCGCTGTCAAACCAAACTTCAACTATATCGGTAGATTTAATATAATCCTTTGTGCTGTATTTATTTCCCAAAAATCTTTGTGCATCATCTGAAAACCAACAATCTGAGCCTTCTTTTGAATAAATTTTTGCTATATTGTCAATTACTTCTTGATCCTTAAGTGGCTCGCCAGTTTTTTTTGAAATAAAAATTGGCAATGGAACTCCCCAGACTCTCTGTCTAGAAACACACCAATCTGGGCGTGTTTCAATCATTGACTTTATTCTTTCTCTTCCTTTTTCTGGAAAAAAAACTGTTTCATCAATCGCTTTTAGAGCTTTTTTTCTAAGTCCATGACTTTCCATTGAAATAAACCATTGTGGAGTTGCTCTATGCACCAGTCGAGCCTTTGAACGCCATGAGTGAGGATAACTATGAGTTAACTTTCCATCAGCTAGAAGATTTTTTTGTTCCCTAAGTTTATCAATTACTAATTTATCAGATTTAAAAATATGTATTCCTTCAAATAGAGGAACATTTTTTGTATATTTTCCATCCCCATCAACTGTTTCCACAGCCTTAATTCCATTTTTTAAACATAAATTGAAATCGTCTGGCCCATGACTTGGGGCACAATGAACTATACCTGTACCTTGTTCAGTAGTAACAAATTGAGCGCTAAACATTGGTATTTCATAATTGTAACCAATTTTTTCAAATGGATGATAACAAATTGTTTCTTCAAGATCCTTTCCTTTAATTTTTTTAATATTTTCGTAATTATTTATTTCACATTCTTTCAAAACATTAGATAAAAGTTCACTTGCAACTACTATTTTTCTATTTTTGAAATCTTTTTTATCTTTAATTAAAATAATAGAATAATTTAAATTCTCATTATACGCTAAAGCTTTATTTGCTGGTATAGTCCAAGGAGTTGTAGTCCATATAACTATTTCACTTCCTTTTAGTTCTTTAACTTTTGAGTTCTTAACTTTAAAACTAGCATAAATTGTACTGGATGTATGGTCTAAATACTCTACCTCTGCATCTGCTAACGCTGTCTTTTCTACAGTTGACCATAAAACAGGTTTATATCCTCTATATAGACTCCCTTCTAATAAAAATTTTCCTAATTCTTTTACAATTTCAGACTCAGCATCAAAGCTCATGGTGGAATAATATTTTTCCCAATCTCCAATAACACCTAATCTTTTAAATTCTTTTTTATGAACTTTAATCCATTTTTCAGCAAATTCTCTACATTCTTTTCTAAACTCTGAAATAGGAACTTGATCTTTATCTTTTTTATTTTTTTTATATTGTTCTTCAATTTTCCATTCAATTGGTAAGCCGTGACAATCCCAACCAGGAACATAATTAGAATCTTTATCATTCATTTGATGGAACTTAACTATTATATCTTTTAAAATTTTATTAAAAGCTGTACCCATATGAATATGTCCATTTGCATATGGAGGACCATCATGTAAAATGAATTTTTCTTTGCCTTCGCTTTTCTTTCGAAGTTTTTTATATAATTCTATGCCATCCCAAAAATTTACTAAATCTGGCTCTTTTTGTGGCAGATTTGCTTTCATTGAAAATGTTGTTTTTGGTAAATTTAAATTTTCTTTACTCATTACTTTTTATTTAAATCAAAATTAGCTTTTTTTAAATCCTTCTTTACCTGTTTAATTAACTCTTTTTGGCTGCTAAATTTTCTTTCATTTCTTATAAAGCTATTAAAACTAACTCTTAGAGATTTGTTATATAAATTGCCACTAAAATTAAATAAATTAACCTCTAATAAAATTTTTTTACCTCCAAAAGTAGGTCTGAAACCAATATTTGCAATTCCTTTTAAAGTTTTATTAGATTTATTTACTTTTGCTTTGACAGAGTACACCCCTAATTTTGGTATAACATAATTTTTTAGTTCTATATTGCAAGTTGGAAAACCAAGTTTTTTTCCTAATTGTTTTCCTTTTTTCACTATTCCTATAACTTCCCATTTTCTGTTGAGTAATTTATTTGCATTTTTTAAATTACCTGACTGAAGAAGTCTGCGTATCAAAGTAGAAGATATAATTTCTCCATTTTTTTTTAATGGCGTTGGGTTAACAATTTTATAATTAAAAGAAAATTGTTTTTTTTTTAATTCTTTTATATTTCCCTTACGTTTATATCCAAATCTAAAATTATTACTGACAAAAATAAATTTTGGACTTATTTTTTTTGCAATAATTTTTTTAATAAATTGTATATACGATATTTTAGAAAATTTTCTATTAAATTTTTTTACTATTAAGTAGTCTACACCATATTTTACAAACAGATTTTTTTTTTGTTGATGATTAGTAAGTTTGTAATTTTTAATTTTTTTATTAAAAAACATCATTGGCAGCGGATCAAAAGTAAGAACCCCTAACTTTAAATTAAATTTTGTTGAATAAGTTTTTGCTAATTTAAATAATTTTTGATGGCCCAAATGTAAACCATCAAAGTTTCCTATTAATAATATAGAATTTTTATGTTTTTTATTTAATTTAAAATTATTATATATATTTAACATTTATTACCACTTAAGTTCGTGCTGATAAAAATTAATATTTAAATTTAAATTTTTAATCTTTTTTTTAATATTTTTATCGTCACTTGATAAAAATAATTTTTTATGTATTCCATTAATTATAAATAAACTATCATAGTTCATTAAATTAGCACCTTTAATATCTGTATTTAGGTTATCTCCAATTGCTAACACTTTTTTTTACCTTTTATACAATTATTGTAAATTTCAGGATATGGTTTGCCATAGTAAACTACATCTCCTCCCATGTTTAAAAATAATTTTGCTATTGATCCTGCACAATATTCTTCTTCGGTTCCTCTATGGACTATTAAGTCAGGATTGGTGCATACCATTTTTTTATTAATATATTTTTTTAAGAAACTTTTATAAAAATTTAAATTATTTCCATATTCATCAAATAAACCTGTGCAAAGTATATATTGAGATTTTTTTATATCTTTTACTTTGTCTTCTTTAAATTCTCTAAATAAATCAAAATCTCTTTCTGGCCCTAAATGAAAAAACTTGCTACCAAACTTTTTTGCTCGCAAGGCTTCTAGTGCGGCTTCTCCTGACGTATAAACATGTTTAATATATTTTGATTCCATATGAAGTTTCGTTAAGAATTTTCCAACACTCTTTTTTGGCCTAGGTGCATTTGACATTAAGAAAAATTCTTTTTTATTTTTCTTTAGATTTTTTAAAACTTCCATTGAAGATTTATGTAAATAAATACCATTATGCATTACCCCCCAAAGATCAATTATAAATAAGTCATATAATTGAAAAATTGTTTTTAGCCCTTTTTTTAAATGTAAACAGTTCATTATTTATGCTTTCTGAGCTCAAAAAAATATAGTATTTCCTTCATTTTTTAAAGTACTTGAAATAGGCATTCTACATATCTATATGAGGTTAAGAATTTAAAAGGAGACTTATATATGAAATTTAGACCGTTACATGATCGTGTACTAATTAAAGTTTTAGATAGCGATGAAAAAACTGCGGGGGGCATAATTATTCCTGATACCGCTAAGGAAAAACCCCAAGAAGGAGAAATAGTTGCTGTTGGAAGTGGAGGAAAAACCGAAGATGGCAAAGTAATACCTATGGATGTAAAAGTAGGTGACAAAGTTCTTTTTGGAAAGTGGTCAGGAACAGAAGTTAAAATTGATGGAGTAGAATATAGCATAATGAAAGAATCAGACATTATGGGTATATCAAAAAGTAAAAAATAAATAATAAGGAGAATGGAGATTAATAATGGCTAAAATAGTTAAATTTAATTCAGACGCAAGATCTAGAATGTTAAGAGGGGTAGATATTCTTGCTAATACTGTAAAAGTTACCTTAGGACCCAAAGGTAGAAATGTTGTAATTGACAAATCTTATGGAGCGCCACGAACTACTAAAGATGGCGTAACTGTTGCAAAAGAAATTGATCTTGAAGATAAATTTGAAAATATGGGTGCACAAATGGTCAAGGAAGTTGCCAGCAAAACTAACGATGAAGCAGGCGATGGAACTACAACAGCAACTATACTTGCGCAAGCTATAGTTAAAGAAGGTTGTAAATATGTAACTGCAGGCATGAATCCTATGGACGTAAAAAGAGGTATTGATACAGCTGTAGAGAGTGTCAAAGAAAAACTAGTTTCTTCGGCAAAAAAAGTTAAAACAAGTGAAGAGATTGCGCAAGTTGGCACTATTTCTTCAAATGGCGAAAAAGAAATTGGAGATATGATAGCTAAAGCAATGCAAAAAGTTGGAAATGAAGGTGTAATCACAGTTGAAGAAGCAAAAAGTATACAAACTGAACTTGATGTAGTTGAAGGGATGCAATTCGATCGTGGATATTTATCTCCTTACTTTATAACTAATGGTGATAAAATGATTACAGAATTAGATAATCCCTATATCCTACTTCACGAGAAAAAGTTAACAAATCTTCAACCAATGGTTCCATTATTAGAAGCTGTAGTTCAATCAGGAAATCCACTTATGATAATTTCTGAAGATGTAGAAGGAGAGGCATTAGCAACGCTTGTAGTAAATAAACTTAGAGGTGGTTTAAAAGTTTGTGCTGTTAAAGCTCCTGGTTTTGGAGATCGAAGAAAATCTATGCTAGAAGATATTGCTATATTAACTGGTGGACAGGTAATTAGTGAAGATCTTGGTATAAAATTAGAAAATGTTAAATTAAAAGATCTGGGATCTTGCAAGAAAATAAAAGTTGATAAAGACAATACAACAATAGTTGGTGGTTCAGGTAAAAAATCAGATATTGAAGCAAGATGTAGTTCTATAAAACAACAAGTTGAAGAAACTACTTCTGATTATGATAAGGAAAAACTTCAAGAAAGGCTTGCTAAGTTAGCTGGAGGTGTTGCAGTTATTAAAGTAGGTGGAGCTACAGAAGTTGAAGTAAAAGAAAGAAAAGATAGAGTTGAAGATGCCCTAAATGCAACTAGAGCTGCCGTAGAAGAAGGAATAGTTGTTGGAGGTGGGTGTGCTCTACTTTACGCTGCACAAGAACTTGATAAAGTAAAAGTTAAAGGTGCTGATCAAAAAGCAGGTGTTGAAATAGTCAAGAAAGCCCTAGAAGCTCCTATAAGACAAATTACTGAAAATGCAGGAGTAGATGGATCTGTTATTGTTGGAAAACTTTTAGAAGGTAAAAAAGGTTCGCAAGGTTATGATGCTCAATCGGAAGAATACTGCGATATGTTTAATAAAGGCATCATAGATCCAGTAAAAGTAGTAAGAACAGCTTTACAAGACGCTTCCTCTGTAGCTGGTTTATTAGTGACTACTGAAGCGATGGTAGCTGATAAACCTGAAGAAAAAGACAATGCTGCTGGCGGCATGCCTCCTGGAGGAATGGGTGGAATGGGAGGAATGGGTGGCATGGGTGGAATGGGCATGTAAAGCCTATACCCAAAACAAAATTTTAAAAAGGCCACTTTTGTGGCCTTTTTTTTTATTTAAAATTATTTAAAATTTTGCTTAATCCCTTTTTATTTTTAGAAAACAACAAGCATGCTGAAGAGTTTAAAATTAGACCATCTTTTAAAATTCTTAAATTGTTCGCATTTAATGTTTCACCTGTTGATGTAATATCAGTAATTATTTCGGAAGAACCTGTGAATGGATACGTTTCAGTAGCGCCTAGACTTTTAACTAATTTAAATTGCGTTACTCCCTTGGAAAATAGAAAATCTCTTGTCAAATTTGGATATTTCGTTGCAACTCTAAGGCGTTGTTTTTTATTATCTTTAAATTCGAAAGCAACTTCTTCTAAATCAGCACAAGTTTGAACATCTATCCATTCATTAGGAATTGCTACAACAAGTTGGGCTTTACCGAAGTTATATTTTTTAAAAACTGATATTTTTTTTTGAATATTAATAGAGGTTTCCTTTAATAAATCATATCCTGAAAAACCTATATCTAAGGAGTCATCACCTAATCTTTCTATTATTTCTCTAGCGTGTAAAAAAATTATTTGAATTTTAGAATTATTTTTTACTTTTGCAAAATAATCTCTTTCACCTCTTTCTGAAATAAGATTGTATTTACCATTTTTAAATACCTTTAAAACATCAGCCCTAAGTCTTCCTTTGCTTGGTATTCCAATTTTAATTTTCATAAATATTCATATTTATAGCAGCGCCTACAGCTGGAATTTTTCTTTTTGCACCTAAATTTGACAAAAGATTATCATACCTTCCTCCTTGAATAAGATTAGTATTAGTTTGATTTTTAATATTGAAGACCATGCCAGTATAATATTCCAACTCTCTTCCAAAGTTTGTAGAAAAAATTATTTTATTTTTACCTAAATTATTTTTTAAAGGAAAAAAATCATCTTTTATATCTATTTTTATTTTATGTTTTAAAAAAAAACTATTCAGTTTTTTTTTTACCAAATTGATTGGACACGAAATTTTTAAATATTCTCTTATTATTGATGCATTTTTTTTTCCTTCTGAGAATTTTCTTGGATCTTTTATTTTATTATCAAATCTTTTTAAAATTTCGAATATTTTTCTTCCACCTATAATTTTGTATTGATTTTCCAATTTCATTTTTTTATATCTTTTTTTATCAATCTCAACATCAGAAGGATCAATATCAGAATTTGTCTCCAATCTTTTAAGCAGTGACTCAAAATATTTTTCTCTCCAAAAATGTCTTGATAGTCGAAGCTTCCATCTTTTTGGTAATTTTAATCTATCTAGCAATAGGTAAAAAAGATTAATATTTCCAATTTCGATTATTAATTGTTTTTTTTTTATTTTTTGAATTGCTTTTATTGATGTTTCCAAAATTTCATGATCATCTTGTTTGCTATTTTTTGATCCTATAATTTCATAACCAATCTGATTTCTAATAATTTTACCGTCTTTATCTTTTATTTTTCTAAAAGCCTGGCCGCTATAATAAATTTTTTCCTTTATTTTTGATTTATTTTTTAAATATCTAAGACAAGAAGCAATTGTTAAGTCAGGTCTTAAACACATTTCATTCCCATTTAGATCTTGAAAAGAAAACATATACTGCCTGAAATTTTCACCTGATCTTTGAATAATTTGATCAGCTCCAATAACTGCATCCAATTCTATATATTTATATCCTCTAGACTTTACTGTCTTAAGAATATTTTCATATAATTTTTTTGATTTCATCGCTTAAACTTTCAATTGTAGCTGATATTTCTTTGCCGGATTTTAGATTTTTTAAAGTAGCTTTTCCTGATTTTATTTCGTTATCTCCATATAAAATAACTGCTGGAGATCCAATCTTATTTGCATACTCCATTTGCTTTTTTAACTTACCTTCTCCCGGATAGATCTCAGAACTGATATTTGATGCTCTAAGACTTTTAAGTATCTTAATATAATCATATATTTTATTTTTATCAAAAACACATATCATTACTGGTCTTATAGAGTTTATCTTAAAATCTTTTTTTTGCATCAGTGCAAAAACAAGCCTATCAAGACCAATTGATATTCCAGTTGCTGGACAATCAAAATTTCCAAAATTACTTACAAGATTATCGTATCTTCCACCTCCACCTATTGAACCAAATTGAATAGCTTTTCCTTTTGAGTTTTTCACCTCAAAATTTAAATTAACCTCAAAAATAGGTCCTGTATAATATTCTAAACCTCTTATCACTGATGGGTCAAATTTGTAATTTTTAAAATTATAACCTTTAAATATTTCGATAATCTCTAAAACATCTTCACTTTCAGATGTTTTGTTATTTAAAGCATTTTCAATAACTTTTATTTGTTCTTTATTAAGATTTGCACCCTTTGTATAATCTCCAGATTTGTCTTCTCTACCTTCTCCAAGAAGTTTTTTTGCTTCTTCCCATCCAAGTCTATCGATCTTATCCAGAGCACGTAGAGTTGTTGATATTTGTTCTTTTGATTTAACTTTTAATTGCTCAAAGAGTTTGTCAGTAAATTTTCTAGAAGAAATCTTAACAGTATAATCTTTTTTATCTAGTCCACACTTTTCTAATATCTCAGATATTAATACACAAAGTTCTGCATCAGATTGTAAGTTTTTTGTTCCGACATAATCTGCATCGAATTGTAAAAACTCTCTAAATCTACCAGGTCCTGGTTTTTCATTTCTCCATACCGTTCCTAATTGATAACGTTTAAAAGGCTTAGCTAGTTCAAGATAATTTTTTGCAACATACCTCGCTAGAGGTGCGGTTAGATCATATCGTAGCGAAAGCCAGATCCTTTCGTCTTTGAAAGAGAATACTCCTTGATCTGGTCTATCTTTATCGGGTAAAAATTTTCCAATACTATCCGTATACTCAAAACTTGGTGTTTCGAGATACTGAAAGCCATACTTGATCATAACCTCCTTAATATTTGAGATTACAAAATCACGAATTAATAATTCTTTTTCTTTTCTATCTACAAAACCTAAAGGTAATTCCTTAGAGGGTTTTGTTTTTTTATCTTTTGCCATTTTTTTGGTACAGCAGGGTGGATTCGAACCACCGACCCCTAGTTCCACAAACTAGTGCTCTAACCAACTGAGCTACTGCTGCATAACTCCTTTTTATAT
>MDSV01004709.1_pt1 | contig 10972 bp, 13 predicted proteins | sample 810851 | NCBI WGS metagenome assembly MDSV01 (sample SAMN05326640, study PRJNA326480) | marine metagenome | isolation source: seawater | place: Atlantic Ocean: North East | collected 2012 | reverse complement strand
TTTTTTTATGATATTTCCTTTGTAACCTAGAGCAATGTAGAAATTATTAAATCCTTGCTTTGCATAGAAATCCATTATTCTTAGTAATAATGGTTTACCATTAATTAAAACCATAGGTTTTGGTATAGTTTTAGTATATTCGGATAGTCTGGTTCCTAGTCCACCTGCTAATATAACAACTTTCATAATTTTTTTTTACCACTTAAAATTTTTTCATACTTTTCAATTTGTTTTATAGTAGTCTTAGATTTTTTCATATCTTTAGAATAAAAATCTTTATACCATTCGGATGTTAATTTTATTGACTCTTTTGAATTTAAAATACAGTTCCAATTAAAATTTTTTTTTGCCTTATTAGAGTTTAAAAATAAAAGCTTAGACTCATAAAAATTACTTTTTTGTAATGAAGTTCTCCATTTTATTTTTGGCCAATGAGTTTTCATTAATTTTATAACCTCTATAACTTTAAGCCTATCATTATAGGCTGGACCAAAATTAAATACTTCGCCATGAAATTTTATATTTTTTTTAAGCGAATTCATTAAAGTCATATATCCAAATATAACTTCTAAAACGTGTTGCCATGGTCTTGTCGAATTGGGATTTCTAATTAACAATTTTTTGTTTTTTGAGCATGTTTTTACACAATCAGGAATTAATCTATCTTTTGACCAGTCCCCTCCCCCGATAACATTTCCGGCTCTTGCAGTAGCTATAAATATATTAGTTTTTTTTTTATTAAAAAAAGATTTAATGTAAGAGTTAATTAATATTTCTGCAGAGCCTTTCGATGCACTATATGGATCATCCCCGCCTAAAATATCTTCTTCTTTATAACCTCTATTTACTTCCACATTCTTGTAAGATTTATCGCTTGTTATTAAAACAACATAGGTTTTTTTTTTAACAAATCTCAATGTTTCTAAAATGTTTAAAATTCCGAATGTGTTACTTTTCCAAGTTGTATAAGGATCGTTAAAAGATTTTGAGACGATTGCTTGAGCTGCTAAGTGAAAAATAAAGTCAGGTCTCTCATCTTTAATAATTTTCTCTATTTTATTTTTATTTTCGATGTCAAAAAAGTACTCTTTAATTGATCTTTTTATACCTAAATTTTTATAATGTGATGGATTGGTTGGGATATCTCTAGATATGCCGACAATGTTTGCTTTATATTTAAGCAGCCAACAAGTTAGCCATGATCCTTTAAAACCTGTATGTCCAGTTATTAAAACCTTTTTTTTATAAAAATTTTTTTTTAAGATATTCATTTTAAAAGTATTATATCAGTAAAAATAGAATATTGGTCTTTATTCTCCTGGTTCCAAGCTGAAGTTAGTTTCTCTAAACTTTTTTCATTAATGGTTTCTAAATTGTTATCTCTTTTGTAAAAATATTTTTTCATCTTCTTTTAGGAACATTTAAGCTTTTAAGGAAATATTCAGAGTACTTTTTTGACATAAAGTCTGAGTTATATTTTTTGATAATCATTTTTTTTCCATTTTTTGATTTTTTAATGAAAATTTTTTTTTTGTTGCAAAATTTTTTAATGACTCAGTTATTGCAGTTATATCTCTCGGTTCTACAAGTGTAGAATTTTTATTATTTAAATATTCAGTTATTCCTCCAACATTGGTTGATACAACTGGCACTGAAGTATATAGAGACTCGGCTATGGAGTAGCCAAAACCTTCAAAATCTCTTGTTAAAGAATAAAAAATATCAAAATTGTTTAATATTGTTAAACTATCTATCTGTAAGTAATTAATTCTTTTACAAAATTTATTTAACTTGTAATCTTTTATTTTTGCATCTAGCTTTATAATTTCTGATTGTTTTCCATTACCGATAAAAAAAATTTTATATTTATTTTGAAGTTTAGTATGTAATTTACTAAAAGCTTCTATTAGGTCTAACTGCCCTTTGTATTCTTCAATTCTTGAAAGCATACCCAAAATTAAGTATTTTTTTGATTTATTAAATATTTTTAATCTTTTTTTTCAATTTTTTTTAAATAAATACCGTTATGTATTACTGCAGAGTAATCTCCAAAATAGGAAAGTAATTTTGTATTTTTGTATATTGATTTTTTTGTAGCTTTAGAGACAAATATTACACCAGATAAGTATTTACCAATCAATGAACTAATATAGTTTACGAGCTTAGACCAAAAAAATGGTTTTGAGTAACAATGGTGAATAAGTAAAAACATATTTGTCTTTTTTAAAATTTTACCAGCAATTATCGAAGCTACTTCTGTTCTAAAATTCCCATACCCTCCACAATCTGCTAATAGTAGATCAAAATCTAATTTCTTTAATATTGCAACCATTTGAAAAATAGAAATTAAAAATAAAAATGGTTTAAGAAGATTATAAATTATCTTTAAAACTGGATTCTTAAAGAATACCTCATTAAGAGAGTTGAAATAAATTAATTCCAAATTCTTATTATTAGAATATTTTATAATTTGTTTTTTAGCTTTGTTGTTGTGATTAGTAATTATTGTAAATTTTTTATTTTTGAATTTAGAACTATTGATTAAATTTATTAAATGAGTCGTTGTTCCCCCATATTCAAAATTTTCTATGATTACTAATATTTTAGACGGGAAACTTTTTGTCATGAAAACTATTTTATATTAAAAATAAGGTTGTGATCTTTTTTTGAGGGATCGTTAGGTTGATCAAATTTATTTGGTAACATTATTTCTCCTGTAATAAATTCTGGATCTCTTTCAAAAGTACATTCGATAACTGTTGGTAAATTATCATGACTAAGAAAACCATAGTTATTAGGGTGAATATGTGTGAGTATTAATTTAAATTTCTCGATAAAATCAGAAATTTTTTTCAAATTTAAATCAACGTCGTGGAATTCAATAATTAAAGCACTGAAATGATTTTGTAATTCGACTAATTCCTCTAAAATTCTATATTCAGATCCATCAATATCAATTTTAAGGAACGACGGATGTTGGAGTTTGTTACCTTTTATTATCTCTGTTAAACTTCCATTTTTTATTGTTTCTATATTTAAAATATTTGATTTGTCAGAAAAAAACTTTTTGAATTCAAAATAACGATTAAATGAATTTATTATAAACGGAAAGTTAAAATTATATATTCCAGCACCAAAATCACTATAAAGTCTTCTTTTCCAAAAATTTTTACCAACAGTATGATCGAAGCAATGGACGTCAACTTTGTTTGATTTAATAAAATCACTCTCGAATGAAACGTCGTCCAAAATTCCTAACGATAAAAGAGATTTTGAATTAGTAACTGATTTTTGAGATACTAAATATCCACCGTCATTATTTCTTCCAAATCTTTTCAACTTAGTATTTTGTTTAGGTTTTAATATTTTAGGTATAGACATTTTTTAATTCCTATTAAATATACTTCATTTGAGTCACTTTGGTGTCAAAAAAAATGATAATTTTTGTTTCATTTTCTTAATTTTTTTTTTTTTTGGATCCTAAGGAGTAAGGTAAAGATTTGGTATTCACATTAATTTTATTTATTAATAAAATTCGTTTAAAATAAAAAAAGGGAATAAAAAATAAAGATTTTATAATAAAATACAAATTTCTTCTAGAAAAATGCTTAAAAATATTTTTCCAAACTAAAATTTCTGATTTCATAGGTAAAAAATTAAAGAGTATATTTTTTTTATAAGAGTAATTATTATATTTATATTTTACCATTATTTTTTCGCATAAATTTTCAAGGAATTGAATATCTCTATCGAAAAAGATATTTTTATCAATTTTATTTTTAAAGTTTTTATTAATACCATTTATCCATTTTCCACTTATACTATCACCCCACCACATATGTCCATGAAAAGTACATTCTTTCATTGACTTTTCATATTTTATTTTAAAATTTCTACAAAAATCTTTAATCACATTTTTATTTTCTCTATGCAATTTTTCTAGTTGAACTATGAAAAATTTTTTATTCAGATTTATTAAATTAGGTATAGCTTGAGTTACAACATCAAGGTTATAGTAGTAACCTTTAGAAAAAAAAGATCTCCCATTTTTAAATTTAAGCCAATTCTTAACAGCAGAATTTATAGATGCTATTGGATGTCTGTAAGTTAAAATAATACTACTATTTTTAAATTTCAAAAATTTTATTAAATTTTTAGTAAACGAATATACATGAGTATGTAATAAAATTATTTTTTTTTTTCCTTTTTTTTGATTAGATGAATAATTGTAAGCCAAATGCAAACATTTAATTATTTGATATTTCGATATTTTTTTTTTATTTAGTAGATTTTTAAATTCTTTGGTAAATTTCTCCTTAGAAACCTTATAATTTTTATTTTTATTTCTTCCTAAACGATCTTTTCTTTCTATAGTACTAGGTTTTGAATTAAAAAATTCCGGGTGATATTGTATAAATTTTTTTGCAATTTTTTCAGCATTTTTCGTTTCAAAAATATCAAATATTCCTTGATTAATTATACCTGGAAATTGAAGAATTTGAGAGTGGCCGTCAAGGAAACCTTGAAAAAAGTCAGAACCTGCTCTTCCTCCTGCTACCAAGTATATAATTTGCATTTAAAAATGTAATTTGATTTTTTTTTATTAATAATATTTTTTATAATTTTTATATTTGCTTCTTATAAAAACTCGTGACATATTTTTAAGAAATTTGACTGAATTTATTGGGTTCTGACCTATCGCTGTTTCAGCTGCTAAAACTAAACCGTCTGCACCCATTTCAAGTGAATTAAAAATATCATTTGCTTCACCTCTGGTAGGGTAACTGTTAACAATCATACTTTCAAGCAAATTTGTAGCTACGTATATATTTATATTTTTTGTTTTATTTTTAATTTTAAAAAGATTTCTTTGAAAAATCGGAATATTTTCTATTTTTACGTCCTTAGATAGATCTCCTCTATCGATAAGAAAATTGTTAGCATGACTTATCATTTTTCCAAAATCTTTACAGGCATTAAAAGTTTCAATTTTAAAAATTTTATTTTCTTTATTTAATAATTTATTAAATTTCAAAATATCATTAACTGAATTAGTAAATGATAAAGCAAAATTTCTGATTTTATACTTTTTTCCGATAAGAATTGCCTTTAAATCTTTTGGGGTTAAGAAATCAATTTTTATTTTTCTATTCTCTAAATGTACTCCTTTATTATTTTCAAGTTTTCCCATAGAAATAGCTTTGCATTTAATGATTTTACTTTTTTTTATAATTTTTACTTTTAAATTATCGAAACCTATATTCAAAACGTCATTAACCTTAATTTTTTCTTTAATATATTCTGGATATAAGGCAAAACCATCTTTTGACTTATCAATTTTAATAATTTGACCTAACTTAATAAATTTAGATTTTTTTGTTTTTGTTCTTATCTGCGCACCTTCAGTATCGATACAAATTGGAATTGATGAATTTTTTTTTATAAATTTAATAGATTTTTTTAATTCTTTTATACTTAAATGTGACATATTTAATCTAAGTAAATCAACATTATTTTTGTTAGCGAATTTCAAAAACTTTTTATTTATTGTGCTTGGGCCTAGCGTACAAATTATTTTTATTTTTTTATTTCTCATATTTTTTGTACATTCTTAAAATAATTAGTTATTCTTTCGCAATTTTTTCCATCTTTAAATTTATAAAGATTTTCCTTCCAATTTTCCCTATCTTTAATATATGAGTCTTTTGTATACAATAATTCTCTTGTATGAAACAAAAGATCATCCCAATTATTTACTTTAGGACCTGGTAAGGTTTCATAATTTATTTTTAAACCATTTTCATTTAAATATTTTGAATGGTCAAACTTGGCAAAAATTATAGGTTTATTAAAAATTAAATAATCAGCAAAAACAGACCCATAATCTGTGACTAGCAGATCTGCAGAGCTAAGTGCATCGTCAATTGAGTTTCCGTTTAACTTAAGTGTTTGAATCTTATCTGATTTATAATCTGGAATTATTTTGTTTGCATTTGTTGGGTGATGGCTTATGAAAAATTTACAATTATTAAATTTTGCAAATTCCTCAATTTTTTTTTCAGAAAAACCATAGTTAAAGATGTGAAAAGATTTATCATTTCGTCTCGTTGGTAAAAAAAGAATTATTTTTTCTTTATATGTGTTTTTTTTTAATATTTGATCACACTTTTTATTATTTTTTACTGATAATAAATAATCTGTTTTTGGAAGACCTAAGATTAATTTTTTTTGTGCATACCATTTATCTTCGATGGTTAAATTTTCTTTTGTAAAATTTGATGAATAAATACCGTAATTAATTTTTCTTATATAAAAATAACCTAACTTTACAAGCTCATAAAATCCAAGTAAAAAAGATTTTTTTTGTATTAACCTCTTTTTTAATGAATTCTCTTTTATTGAACAAGTCATATGTCCTAAATGAATGATTTTCGCTCTTCTGGTTAGTGCTAGAACCACGTCAGCAAAGCCGTGAGTGCAAAAAAATAAACTAGCAGAGGATATTTTTTTCATTCCTTCGAGGTCATAAGCATATATTGAATTAACACCTTCTTTTTTTAATTGTGAACTAATATTTCTAGATTTAGAAATCCAATATATTTCAATTTCTGGATGATTTTTTTTTAAATGATTAAATAAATATTTGGTATTTCCTCTAAATTCTTTTCCTCCCAAAGATCCAAAACACCATAAATTTTTTTTTTTAGATTTTAATCCAGATAAAAAGTATAGAAAAAAAATGAAAATATTTTGAAATATTGAAAAGAAAAAAATGACAATTTTTTTGAAAATTGAAAAATTCATAATTATTTAATTCTAATATTTAACTTGTTTTAATTTTAAACAATTTTTTTTTTATTTTAGTTATATTTGTAGAAGTTTTTTTTTTAAATCTCAGATCATAATTTTTTGGTTTTTTAAACATTTTATTCATATTTTCATATCTGCCTTTTTTAATTGTATCCATCCAAATAATAAAATCTGGCTTAAAAATTTTAAATTGTTCTGGTAAAGGACAGACAAAATCAGCAACAACGTATTTTTTTTTTGACTTGGCTGCCAAACTTCTCATTCTCTTTACTTGTCTAATGACACCAGCTTTACTAAAATTCCAATCATTATATTTTCCTCTTACTTTATCTGCATTTAACCACTCAGCTCTTAAAGCCTTTGCTAATTTATTTGCAAGAGTTGTTTTACCTGAGCCAGGTAGACCCATAATCAAAATTTTTTTAATTTTTTCCATTACTATACTAATTTAGATTAAATTCTTTATGTACAAATTTTTTAATTAATTTAAAGTTTTCTATACTTTCTGTTGATCTATTTTTTGGGGTGAGAAAATTGTATTTATAAAATTTATAATTCGACTGTTTTACTTTTAAATTTTTTATAATTATTTTTTTGTTGAATTTGCAAATATTTACAGGAGAGTTTCCTATTAATTTGGCTTGATTGATGATACTCTCAAATTCTTCTCTTGGATGAAAATACTGCGACGAATAAATATTTATAACTGGTTTATTATAAAATATAGCATAAGAAACTGCTGTTGAAAATTTATTTATAAAGAATAGACAATTTGATGATAACTTTGCTAATGCATCATAGTCATTATTAACAATTCTTTTGTTAAAATATGGATTTAAACTTTTTATTTTTTTCTTATTTGGTGATTTATATTTAGGATGAGGAATCACAATAACTTTAGCATTAAAATATTCTTCTATCTTGTCTAAGAAATGATTTAAATCATCATATTGTTTTTTTAAGTCTTTTTGGATAAATGGATCGTTCTTCAAGTGAGCATCACCGGCAAAATAAGGGGCGCCGTTATCTAAATAAATTATATATTTCTTTATTTTTTTATTTTTATTTTTATTTTTGAAAGATAAAGCATTTGAATAATCATAGGTATTAAATTCTATATTATAAAAGTTTAAATCTTGATTATTTTTATTTTTATTTATATTTTTGTTAGAAAAAGAGTATATTTTACCAGATTTAACTCTATTTATTAAAAATTGAAAGAAATAAAATTTTATCCAAAAAAAATATAATTTATAATTAAATTTATGCTCCTTAATTCTTCTAATATAAAAATTTAAATTTTTTTTTAATGGCTGAGAATATGGTCCAACTGGAATATGTTTAATTACTGGCAGTTTTGACTGTTTTATTAAAAAATTAATTATAAAACCTGCTAAATTATGTGAGGGTATATAATTGAAAATTATGGTTTTTTTCTTTTTCAATTGATTAAATTTTTTTGACCAATCTTTTAAAGAGCGGAATTTACTTGTCTTTTTTTCAACTTTAGTTCTCCAGGTAGTATTTAATTTTTCATCACTAAGAATACTAGATAAATCATGAATAATCGGGTTTAATTTAGTGTCTTTGCTTAATTTTGAAATTTCATACTTATAGAATGAGTGTTCTGTAAATTTATATGGGAATAAGTAAACTAAATTTACTTTCATAATGACCAACCGTCATCAATAATAAAATTTTGACCTGTGATATATTTAGAGTCATTTGATAATAAAAATGTAATCAATTTTGCAACATCGCTTCCATTAAGCAGCCCCTTTGAATTACAAGAGCTTTTATATCTTTTAATGAATTGAATGGGTTGATTATCTTTAATACCGCCAGGACTAACAATGTTCACCTTAATATTTTTATTTTTGTAATATTTGGCTAAATATTTACCAATTGAAATAATGCCAGCTTTTATAGCAGAATACTCTATCGGACTCGACATTTTTAAATTTTTATAATGTTCAAATTTTGGTGTTGAAGTGCCCTGGATGGAGGAAATTAGAATTAAGTTTCCACTTTTGTTTTTTAAAAAATGTTTCATAATTTTTTGGGCAAATATTATTGTGCCACCTAATTGTTTTTGAATATCATAATTTAAGTATTTCTCTTGTAAATTTTCAAATTTGCTCCCCCATTTTTTTGACTTGGGGTAACTACAATGAACTGCCGCATCTATGGTTTTAAATTTTTTAATTCCAAACTTAATGAAGTTATCAATATTTTTTCCTAAACTCACATCCCCTACAAAAATTTGTAAAGAACTAGATTTATATTTTTTTTTTATTTTTAAAAGTTCTTTTTTATTTATGTCTCCTAATAAAACATTATATCCTTTTTTTATTAAATCATCAGCTACAGCTGATCCAATTCTTCCCGCGCCACCAGTGATAGCGATTGTTGTGTTATTTTTTTTCATATTTTGAAATTCCTTATTTTATCTATTAAAATCATTAATCTCAAACCTTGGGTATAGTTACATAGTTGTTTTGAGTTATTTTCTAATATTGACTTGTGTTGTGTAAGATAAGATTGGTTAATGTCATAATTAAATTTTTTAATAAACACTTTATTATTTAAAAAAATTTGAATTTTCTTTTTAATTAAATCAGCTCGAATTTTAAAATTTTTACCCATTATTATGATAATTCTTTGAGCTTCTAAACTATGAAAGTTGAGGTTAATAAAAATATCTGTTTTTCTAATTTTTCCAAATATTGAAACATCATCCTCAGTGTCAATTTTTAAATTTGAAATTCTACGTAAACTTGCAAAATTTAGGTTTAAATTTCCACTCAAAATCCATTGTATATAGTCTATTTCGTGGCTCAGCTCCAGTAAAGCGCCACCACCATATTTTTTTCTTGCAGAATTCGACTCTTGATAATTTATATTTTTTCTCCATGATGGCAAATGCGACTGACATATTGCTTTGATAGACAAAATCTCTTTATTTTTTATATACTTCTTAATGTAATTTATCACTGGATTAAATCTTAGATTATAGCCAACAAAAACCTTATTTTTTTTTATTTTAAGTTTTTTACTTTTTTCAAAAAGTGGTTTTTCTATTAAAATTACTTTGTTTTTAAAATTTTTTTCTATTGCTAATAAATGGCTATAATGTTCAGAAGTTCTTGAACAAATCAAAATATAATCCGGATTTACTTTTTTAGCGTGATTAAAATTTTTTACTTTCACAAAATTTGTAAAATTTTGATTTGATAAAATATAAATTTTTCCAATTTTTTTAATCTTCCTTAGTAAATTTGCATGTCTTCTTCCAATTGAGCCATAACCAATAATTAAAACCTTTTTTTTCATAGTTGATTAACCTATTGTTTTGGCAATCCTATAATCAAATTTGTCGTCTATATCTAAAGATCTTTCTTTTGGAATTGTGATAAAGCCAGTATTGCCTTTAAAGAGATCTTTGGTTTTAAAAATATATTCAGGTTTAAACACATAGCATACAGTGGTTAAGTCATAACATTTTGGTGCATCTTGCCTCCTGAAAATGTGATTTTTTTTTTTGCAAATTAATTTCAATTTTTTTTTTTTAATCGAAACCATATTAAAAAAAGGGTTTTTAGAAGATTTGGTAATCGAAAAAACAATGTCTAAATTCTTTTTTTTCGCAAGTATTATTGCTCTATTAATATCGGAAACGGATCGAAGAGGGGAAGTTGTTGGCACACAAACAATATAGTCAATTTTTTTTCTATTTTCTTTTTTCAAGAATTTGGCAGCATGCCTCCAAGCTAAAAGTTCTGGGGAATTATCTTTGGATAGTTTTGAGGGCCTTAAAAAAGGAATATCAGCATTATGTTTTTTGGCTTCTTTGGCAATTTTTTTAGAATCAGTAGATATAATAACTCTATTAATTAACTTGGATTTACGAGATTGTTTAATTGCCTGACCTAGCAATGTTGTATTCTTAAATTTAAGTAAATTTTTGTTTTTTATTCCTTTAGAATTACCTCTAGCACATATTAAAGCAACTATATTCATTTTAATTTTAAATTAAATTTCCTTATTTAAAAAATATTTATATTTATCCATTTGGCCAACATCAATCCAATCTTTATCTTTAATTTCGTAGTAGCCTATTTTCTTTTTATTTTGAATACTTTTATTTAATAAAGTATTAAAA
>MDSV01163043.1_pt1 | contig 10973 bp, 14 predicted proteins | sample 810851 | NCBI WGS metagenome assembly MDSV01 (sample SAMN05326640, study PRJNA326480) | marine metagenome | isolation source: seawater | place: Atlantic Ocean: North East | collected 2012 | reverse complement strand
ATATTGTTGCATAATAATTAATATATATTGAATATAGTATTAAATGCCAGAATTACCAGAAGTAGAAGTTGTTAGACAGTCTTTAGATAAAAAGATTAAACTAAAAAAGATTAAAAAAGTAATAGTAAGAAACAGAAATTTAAGATTTAAAATCCCTTTGAATTTTAAAAGTTTTTTAAAAAATCAAAAAATAATCAAAATTGACAGATTTTCTAAATACCTAATTTTAAATTTATCAAATAAATCTTACTGTCTATTACACCTTGGAATGTCTGGGACAGTGCATTTGGTTTATAATAACAAAAAAAATTATGTTACAAATGCAAGTTTTTATAACTCACCAATCTTACCCAAAAAACATAATCATGTAGAAATAATTTTTGAAGATTTGAAAATTGTATATAATGATCCAAGACGATTTGGTTTTTTTCAAGTCATAACTAATTTAAATTTATTAAAAAAAAGATTTTCCCATCTAGGTCCTGAACCATTTCAATCAAGATTTAATCTAAGCTATATTGTTTCTTTTTTTAAAGGAAAAAAAAAAAATATTAAAAGTTTTTTATTGGATCAAGGTTTTGTTTCAGGAATTGGTAATATTTATGCAAGTGAAATTTTATTTTTATGCAAAATTAATCCTTTTAAAAAAGCATACTTATTAAGCGTAAAAGATTGTAAAAGAATTATTATAAATTCACAAAAGGTACTTTTTAAAGCAATAAAAAAAGGAGGTTCTAGTATTAGAGATTTTAAAAATACTTTTGGTAAAAAGGGAGACTTCCAAAAAAATTTTAAAGTATATGAGAGAGAGGGATTGATGTGTAAAAGGTTTAAATGTAATGGAATGATTGAAAAAAAAAATATTTCCAATAGATCTACTTTCTTTTGTAATACTTGTCAAAATTGATTAATTATTTTATTGACCAATAGAAATTCTCCAGTTATACCCCTGCGCATATGGCAAATACTAAATCTGCAATCAAAAGAATAAGAAGAATATCAAAACAGACAGCTGTTAATAAAGCTAGAAAAAGTAGATATAAAAATGCTCTTAAGAAAATGAACCTTTTTATTGAGAGCAAAAAAAAATCTGAAGCTCTAAAATTCTTACCTAAGTTGAATTCTGAATTAATGAAAATCGCTAAATCTGGTATTATAAAAAAACAAAACGCCTCAAGAAACGTCTCAAGGATCACGAAAAAAATATCATTAATATAGTTAATATACCTATAGTTGATTCAACTTCGAGCATACACTTTATGTATTACTCTAAAGTTTTTGATTACAATATTTAGATTAAGTAAATTTTTTTTATTATTATATTCAACTAAAAATTTTATAACTTTAAGTACACAAAAAAAAAAAATTGTCAAAGAAATTTTCAAAAAAATTTAATTACACACAATCCTAGATTTTATTTTTTTTCAATAAAGTAAAATTATTTGTTGCAATAATTTCATTATGGTTCTAACTGAACTCTCCCCAATAAAAATGAATAATTCAATAAAAAATAAAGATTTAAAAGATGAGAATTTAGATTGGAATTTAATTCAATCTGAAATGAGAAACAAGCTGGGGATAGATATTTATGAAAGTTGGTTAAAAAAAATTGAATTTGTAGAAGAATTTAATAATTATCTTTTATTATCAGTTCCTACAAGATTTATTAGAGATTGGATCACTTCGAGATACTTAGATCAGATTTTACAAACAATAAAAAATTATAAAAAAGAGATAATTAGAATTGAATTTAAAATTATTGATAAAAAAGAAGATTATGCAAAAAAAGAAAATGAATTAGTTAAATTGCAAGATAATAAAAATGTTTCTTTTATAAAAGACTCTTATCTTCAATATAATCGAATTGATCCAAATAAAAGATTTGAAAATTTTTTGACTGGGTTAAGCAATAAATTGGCATATGAAGCTTCTTTAAAAGTCTGTGAAAAAGTTTCAAGCTGTAATCCACTTTATATATATGGAGGTGTAGGTATGGGAAAAACTCACCTTCTTAATGCTATAGGTCATGAATTGAAGAAAATTAACAAAGTTATGTTTATATCAGCAGAGCGTTTTATGTATCAATTTGTAAAATCAATAAAAGCAAATGATATGGTCAAATTTAAAGAGTATTTTAGAAATGTAGATATTTTACTTATAGATGATATCCAGTTTATGAATGGTAAAGAGGCAATGCAGGAAGAGTTTTTTCATACATTCAATGCACTTCTTGATAAAGGATCAAAAATAATTGTTTCAGCTGACAGATCTCCTAATAAATTAACTAGAATACAAGAAAGGATAAGATCCAGATTTCTTGGCGGTTTAGTGGTTGAGATTCAAAAACCAGATTTTGAATTGAGAAAAAAAATAATTAAGACCAAAATAGATGAATTAAATAATTTATACGCTGACCAAGTAAAAATTTCTGATGAAATACAATGTTTTATTAGTGAAGAAATCACAGTCAGCGTTAGAGAGCTAGTAGGCTCATTAAATCGCATAATATCATTTTCAAGAATTTACAATAAGGTGCCAAATTTATCAGAGATAAAAATAGTATTAAAAGATCTTTTAAATTTAGGTGAAAATAAAGTAACAATCGATCTAATTCAAACTTTAGTATGCAAATTTTTTAAAATTAGTAAAAATGAGATGTTATCTTCACGAAGATCAAGGTATCTTGTTAGACCTCGACAGACAGCAATATATTTAACTAAAATTTTAACCTCAAAATCATTACCAGAAATAGGAAGAGAGTTTTCTAATAGAGATCACACAACCATAATACATTCAGTTAAAACTATTGAAAAATTGAAAGAAAAAAATCCAGAAATGGTAAGTAATATTAATAAGTTAAAGAATCAAATATTATACAATACTAGAGATAATGAAATTTAACGTAAACCAACAAGATTTGCAATTGGCCTTAAATTATTGTCAGGGGGTTATAGAAAAAAGAAGTACACTTCCAATATTGTCAAATATTTTGCTTGATGTGCAAAATTCTAAATTAACAATAACAGCAACAGATCTAGACTTAATATTTATTCATCAAGTCAATAACATTGAAGTTATAGAGGAAGGAAAAACAACAACAACTTCCTCAATAATGTATGATATTGTTAGGAAATTCTCATCAGGAAAAAAAATTAACTTAACTTTAACAGAAAAAAGCAAATTACATTTAGAATCAGAAAAATCTATTTTTAATTTAAATTGTATTGGAGCATCAGAATTTCCACTGACTGATGAGGATTTTAATCAAAATAAATTTTCAATTAAATCAAAAAAACTTTTAAAACTTCTTAATAAATGTAAATTCTCTGTATCAAATGATGAAACAAGACATTATCTAAGTGGTATTTATTTACATCAAACTGAATTTGATGATAAATATTATCTCACTGCTGTTGCAACAGACAGTCATCGAATGTCTATTTCTAAAATAAGATTAGATCAAAAGATTGATTTTGAACCTATAATACTTCCAAAAAAAACTATTTTTCAATTATGTTCATTGTTGGAACACTATGATGGTGATGTAAACATTTCAAATATTAAATCAAAAATCAAATTTGAATTGAATAATAGTATTTTAATATCAAAATTAATTGATGGTAAATTCCCAAATTACATACAGGTAATCCCAAAAAATAATCAAAAAAAATTGGAAATTGATTTAAAACAATTTTTAAATTCAGTAGATAGGGTTGCATCTGTGTCTCTTGATAAAAAAGATGGTGTTAAGTTTGATTTAACTAATGATGCTCTAAATTTATCGGTAAATAATACAAACAGCGGTGATGGTAAAGAGACTTTATTAGTAAAATTTGAGCATGAATTAATGATTAGTTTTAATTCTAAATATTTAATTGATGTTGCCTCACAAATTGAAGGTGAAAAGATTGAATTATTCTTTAATGATACTGGATCCCCAGTTTTGATTAAAGATCCAGGTGATTTCGACAGTATTTTTGTTGTAATGCCTATGAAAGGCTAATTTAATAAATCAAGTTCTGAGTAAATATCATTCTGCAAAATTTTTATAAATTCTTCCCTTGAAAGTCCTGCACTAATTGGTTTTAAAATAGAAATAGTAATTACTTTATTACTACGTTTTAATCCTTTTTTTGGCCAAACATATCCAGAATTTATTGCAACTGGTTGACAAAGAATATTTAACTTTTCATAGATTTTTGATGCTCCTTTTTTAAAAGGAGATCTATCTTCTGGCAAAAGCCTTGTGCCTTGCGGAAAAATTATTATTGGTCTTTTTGATATAGCTACTACTCTAGAAATATCTTCATAAAAATTTAAATTACTTTTTGTTACTTTATCTCTCTTGATAGATATGCTTCCTATTTTCCTTAGATACCATCCAAAAATAGGGATTTGAGTAAGTTCTTTCTTTAAAATGAATACTGGAGAATTAAAGATAGTTTGTAAATAAAAAGTTTCAAACATTGATTGATGTGAAGCTGCTATAAAAAATTTCTTGTTTTGAATAATATTTTCTTTCCCTTTAATTAAAATTTTAGTTGATAAAAATAATTTTAAGCAAATACTTGTCCAATAACCCATCAATTTTCCACCAAATAAAACAAACTTTTGAGGTAAAAAAAATGCTGGTAAGAAAATTAATGAAATTATAATTATACCCAAAAAAAAGAAAATGGAAAATATTGAGTTTCTAATCATTATTATCAAAAACTAGATTAAATCTTTGTGCTTTTGTCTTTTTTTAATAACTTTAATTTTTGAACCTTTAATTAATAACTCTATTGGTTTAGGTCTCACGTTATAGTTTGAACTTAAAGACATTCCATATGCACCAACATCACATATAGCAATATTATCTTTTTCATATAATTCTTGAAAATTCTTTAATATTGCAAAGGTATCAGTACTCTCACAAATTGGTCCCACTACTTCATAAATTTTTTTAGATCTTTTATTCTTTTTTATTGAAGGTAATATTTTATGGGTAGCACCGTATAATGCTGGTCTTATTAAATCATTCATTCCAGTATCTAAAATTACAAAATTTTTTTTATCATTTTTTTTAATGTAAATAATTTTAGAAATCAATGTACCAGCACTTCCAATAATAGATCTTCCTGGTTCAAATATTATTTTTGATTTATGTTTTTTAATGAATTTTTTGATTGCTATATTATATTTTCTGTAATTAAGTTTTTTATTGTCGTCACTGTAAGAGATACCCATACCGCCACCTAGGTCTATAAACTCAAATCTATACTTAGTTTTTTTAACAATATTGTCTATAACTTTCAGCATATTTTCATATGGTTTATGATTTAAAATTTGACTTCCAATATGAACACTAAGACATTTAAGAATTATGTTCTTTGAATTTTTACAATAGTTCACAAGTTCTAAAAAAATTTTATCATTCACACCAAATTTGTTTTCTTTTTTTCCAGTCGAAATTTGATTTAATGTTTTTGCGTCAGTATTGGGATTCAATCTTATACCAATTTGAACTTTTTTATTCATTAATTTGGCAATTCTATTAATTTCTTCAACTTCACTTCTAGACTCAGCGTTTATTAATAATATTTTTTTTTCTATAGCGTAACTTATTTCGTGTGGTGTTTTTCCAACTCCTGAAAAAACAATTTTGTTTCGATTAATACCCGCTTTTAGTGCAAGCATTAATTCACCTTTTGATACAACATCTGCTCCCAAATCGAATTTTTTGATTTCTTTTATTAAATTTATGTTTGAATTTGATTTAATTGCAAAACAAATTAATGGATCAAAAGACTTAAAATTTTTTTTAAAATTTTCAATGTTATCTTTTAATTTACTGTATGAGTAGCAATAAGCAGGAGTATCAAATTTTTTAGCAATATTTTCTATTCCAATATTCTCTATTCTAAGTTTATTTTTTATGTATTTCATTAAGCTTTATTTTGTATAATTATTTTAATTTCATTTTTTTTAAGAGACTCTTTGTATTCTGGATCTGCTTTTTTCCCACATGAAACGATGAAATAACACAAAATTAAAGATAAAATAATTTTTTTAATCATTATTGTTTTTTATATTTAATTATCATTTTTTTTATATTATCGAAAGATGTTCCACCGAAAGATTTTTTAGAATTAACTGAATTTTTCAAATTAAATACTTTCAATACCTCATTTGTAAGACCTGACTCAATTTTTTTTAGTTCATCTAATTTTAATTCATTGAGTTTCTTATTATTTTTTTCAGCCAAATTGACTATCGCAGCTGTTTTTTGATAAGCCTCCCTAAATGACATCGAATGATTTTTTACAAGATAGTCAGCTAAGTCAGTTGCCGTAATGTATCCAGAATTCGCAAGTTCAAGCATTTTTTTTTTATTAGGTTTTATATTTTTTAATATTTCATCAAATATTTTTAAACAATTAATCAGAGTATCACTTGATTTGAAAATTATTTCTTTATCATCTTGTAAATCTTTAAAATATGATAACGGTAATCCCTTAAGAATTGTAAGCATAGAAAATAAATTTCCATATGTGTTACCAGATTTTCCTCTTAAATATTCTAACAAATCTGGATTTTTTTTCTGAGGCATAATAGATGAACCGGTAACTATTTTGTCAGATAAATTTATTAAGTCAAAACCATCAGAGTTCCAAATAATAAGATCTTCAGCTATTCTTGAAATATGCATAGAGCATACGGAAGCACTGTATAAAAAATCTAAGACAAAATCTCTATCAGAAACTGTATCAATTGAATTATTAGTGGGTCTTTTAAAATGAAGTTTTTTAGTTGTATAATTTCTATCGATATTGAAAGAGGTTCCAGTTAAAGCAGCAACTCCTAGAGGGTTTTCATTTAAGCTTTCAAAATTATTATTAAATCTTTTTTTGTCTCTACTAAACATTTCAATATATGCCATCAAATAATGAGCAAAAGAGATTGCTTGTGCATTTTTAAGGTGAGTAAAACCTGGCATGATAGTATCAATATTTTTTTCAGCTAATTTTAATGTACTATTAATTATTTTATTTAATCTAATATTGATTTCTTTGGTTGAATATTTAATCCAGATTTTTAGATCTGTAATTACTTGATCATTTCTAGATCTTCCAATATGAACAAAGCCAGCTTCTTCACCTATAATTTGAAAAAGTCTTTTTTCAATATTCATATGAATATCTTCATATTTATTGTTAAATTCAAATTTTTTATTATCGATTTCCTTTTTAATTTTATTAAGACCATAACTAATTTTATTTTTAATTTGAAAGGAAATTATCTTTTGTTTGAATAGCATTTCTACATGAGCGATAGATCCAGCTATATCTTCTTTGTAAAGTCTTTTATCTATATCGATAGAACTACCAATTTTTTGATAAAGAGAAGAGGAGTTTTTAACTCTTGTGCTCCATATTGCTTGGTTGTTTTTATTTTTTGCCATGATAATTAGTTATACCTGTTTAATATGAGATTTTTAATAATATTTATTTTTTTAATATCCAATTCTCTTGCTAGTGAGATTACTGATATAAAAAATCTTGTAATAAACAAAGAGCTTAAAAAGTATGATGATTTAACGTTTCTAGACATAAAGAATAAGCAACTAAATTTAGAAGATTTCAAGGGGAATTTAATTTTATTGAATTTTTGGGCTACTTGGTGCGCCCCTTGTAAAAAAGAAATGCCTTCTTTGGATTTATTACAATCTCAAACTAATCTTAATAATCTAAAAATATTTCCTATAAATGTTGGTCAAGATAATAACGAGAAATCTCTTAAGTTTTTTGAGGATTTGAATATAAAAAATTTAGAATTATATTTTGACCCGCCAGTTACCTTAGCTAAAAAATTTAGTCTAAGAGGAATACCAACATCAATCTTAATTAATAAAGATGGATTTGAATTTGCAAGAATATTAGGTTCTATTGATTTTGAGGATGAGAAATTCATTAAATGGTTAAGTAAATATAATTAATTTTTAAAAAAATATGCAAAACTAACTAAAACTATGATTGCTATAAATTGTAATAAAACTCTTAATTGCATTAATTTATTAGAATATTTTTTACTAGTTTCTCCACCTTTAAATAAAGTTCCAATTCCAAGGATAAGAACGATACCAACCGTAATTAATAAAACTATAGATAGTATTTTTACTAACAATCCTGAAATCATTATTGTATTGTAGAATGTTTTGAAAATAAAAAAACATAATTCATAAAGTATGACATTTTGTCTAGATTCAATAATTATTAAACCAGAAAATAATCAGGAAATTAAAAATGCAATTATTCTACTTCATGGTTATGGAGGTGATGGAAAAGATATAAGCATGTTATCAATGGGTTGGAGGAGACATTTGCCCAATACAATTTTTATTTGTCCAAATGGTCATGAGGTATGCCCAATAAATCCCTCAGGATTTCAGTGGTTTGATTTAACAAAAGATGACATAAAATATATTTTAAAGCAATCAAGTAAAGCAGAAATAAAATTGAAAAGTTTTATTGATGAAGTTAAAAATGAATTTAATTTAGAAAATAAAAAGATTTGTTTGTCTGGATTCAGCCAAGGTTGTATGATGTCTCTTAATTTAGGTTTAACTTCAGAGCAAGAGTTTAATTGTATTGTTGGTTTTTCTGGTAAAATTATTGATCAAAAAGATTTAGAGTCTAGAAAAAGAGTTTCAACAAATACTTTATTAATCCATGGTGATGCTGACCAAGTTGTCTCACCTAATTTTATGTTAGAGGCTAAAGATTTTTTGATTAGGAATAATGTAGAAATAGAAACACATTTAATAAAAAATTGTGACCACCATATTCCCATTGAGGCATCAAGTATAGCATTAAATTATATCTTAAAAAAAATTTGATATTTACTTAATATTGAAATAATTTTTTAATTAAGTTAAGATTTATTTATGAATAGTTTTATCGATCATGAAGTTTCTTTGGAAAAATGTCCAGCATTAGTTTTAAATGCAGACTATAGACCTCTAAGTTACTATCCTTTGTCACTATGGTCCTGGCAAGATACAGTGAAGTCTGTTTTTTTAGATCGTGTTATTATAGTGAGTAGCTATGATAGGATTGTAAGAAGTCCATCTTTTAATATGCAATTACCAAGTGTTATAGCTTTAAAAGATTATATTGTTCCACAATCCAAACCAAGTTTTACTAGGTTTAATGTTTTTCTTAGAGACAAGTTTTCATGTCAATATTGTGGTAGCAATGAAGAGTTAACATTTGATCATTTACTTCCACGATCTAAAGGTGGGGAGACTCATTGGGATAACGTTGTTACTGCTTGTTCAGCTTGTAATGTTAAAAAAGGTGGAAAATTATTAAAACTCTCTGGAATGAAACTTACTCAATATCCTTTTCAACCATCAACAGAAGATTTACATCGTAATGGTAAAAACTTTCCTCCAAATTATTTACATAAAAGTTGGATGGATTATTTATATTGGGATGTAGAGTTAGAAGCTTAAGTTTAGACTTTTTCGGAAATATTAATTGCTATCTTTGAGCCAGTTTTTATAATTTTATCCATAACAGAATATAAACCTTTTTTTGAAGCTCCTTTTTCATAAGCTATATCTTTATGGTGTAATTCATCTTCTCTAAACTTTATTATTTTTTTTTTGAGATCTTTTTCATCTGGTCCGAGTTGATTAATTTGATTTTGATAATGTTTATCAATTACCTCTTCAACAGAAGCAGTGCATAACATGGCCGCTTTTTTTCCAAGAAGAGTTGAACCAAAACCCAGTCCAACACCTAATAAATCCCATAAAGGCAATAATTTAGTTGGACTGATATTTCTTTTCTTAATTTCTTTTTCAAAAAATTCGCAATGTTCTTTTTCATGAATTTTCATTTCCTCAATTGTTTTTTTTAAATTTTCATCTTTTATTAATGTGTTAAGCGCTAATAATTGGCCTTCATAGATTTTTACTGCACCCCTTTCGCCAGCATGATCCACTCTAATAAATTCCTCAACTTTATTTTTTGAACTTTTCATAATTTTTAAAAATTTTGGTTAAAAAAATAACAAAAATTAGACTTATAATTATATTAAACGTAGCAAGCGAGAATCCAAAAATTCTAAATGTCACATCTTTACAGCTCACAGAGCTTATCTGTAATTGTTTCAATATATCTTCTTTAGAAACAGCGTTTGATGTATTTTTAAGTCCACAAACTGCTGATTCTTCAAAAAAACCTTGTTCAATCCCATAGTGATAAAATGAAATTATAAAAGAAAAGCAAAATATTAAAATTAATAATAAAATAATAAACTGTTGATTTTTTTTGAGTAAATAATTTAAAATTATTAAAATAACACTTAATCCGTAAGGGATTCTTTCTATTAAACACAAATTGCAGGGCTGATGTCCAAGCACATATTCTATAAAAAAAGCTGAAATTATAGAAATTAGACTGATGAGAAAAATTATTTTTAAGTAAATGTCTATTTTATAATTATGCATGAAATTTAAATATTAAATAAATTATAATTCCAACCATAACAATTAGTATGCCAATTATTGTAAACCATTTAGATCCATGTTTATCCATAAAATGATTAAATAAATCTCCAAACTTATATGATAGATAAGATACAAAGAAAAACCGCAATCCTCTGGAAATTAAGCTAATCAGAATAAAGATTAGAATATTAAAACTGATTAAACCACTAGCAATAGTAAAAACTTTATAAGGCAGAGGAGTAAAACCAGCCAGAAAAAGAATTCCAAGCCATGCATAGAAACCATCACTATTCGTTAAATTATTCTTAAGGTTAGCTAACTTATCTTCATAACCATAAAAACTCATTATTTGGTTTCCTATATCAAAAAAAAAAGCTCCAAGAAAATATCCTAGTATACCTCCCAAAACAGAAAATATTGTTGCAATAAAAAAAATCTTAATGAAATCATTTTTTTTTGAAATTACCATGGGTAT
>MDSV01141532.1_pt1 | contig 10973 bp, 11 predicted proteins | sample 810851 | NCBI WGS metagenome assembly MDSV01 (sample SAMN05326640, study PRJNA326480) | marine metagenome | isolation source: seawater | place: Atlantic Ocean: North East | collected 2012 | reverse complement strand
TTTTTTTTTATTATAAATTTTTGTAAAGATAGATTCTTCATATTTTAAATTTTTCGTGATAGTTAATGATTTGTTTTTTGGTAAATTCTGTAATTATTTTTTTATTTTTTTTCTTTTGATAAAATATTTTATACCACTCTATTGTTAAAATTGTAGCCGCTCTTACATTTAATCTTGTTTTCCAATTTAAAATTCTCTCTGCTTTTTTTGTATTAAGTACAAGCATTTTAGTCTCATTTTTAATTAAATTTCTTGATTTTATCCATTTAAAACCCTCCCAATTATTTTTTATATGTTCCAAAATATTTTTTACAGGTACAATTTCAGTATTTTTAGGCCCAAAATTAAATGATTGTCCATTCAATTTTTTATCTTCAGACAGTTTTTTTGCTAACTTTAAATAACCATTAAGTATTTCAATAACATGCTGCCAGGGACGCGATGCATTGGGATTTCTAATTTTAACTTTTTTATTATTAATCTTATACTTTACACAATCAGGAATAATACGATTCATACTCCAGTCACCTCCTCCAATTACATTTCCAGCTCTTGCGGTAACTATTCTATGTTTTGTATTTTTAAGAAATGAATTAAAGTAAGATTTAAAAGCTAGTTCTGCAGCAGCTTTAGATGCGCTATAGGGATCATCACCACCTAAAATATCATTTTCTTTGTAGCCATTTTTCTTTTCTAAATTTTTATAACACTTATCACTTGTTATTATAACGCAAGTACATGGCCTTTTTAAATTTCTAATAATTTCTAAGATATGAATTGATCCAATTAGATTTGTACTCCATGTGTTAATAGGATTGTTGTAAGACTCTTTAATAATTGCCTGCGCTGCAAGATGAAAAATTATATTTGGTTCAAAATTTATAATTTTTTTTTGCAAAGATTTTTTATCAAGAATATTTATAAAATTACTTTTAATTTTATTTTTTAAATTTAAAATTTCATATAATGAAGGTTTTATTTTTGGTTTAAGAGATATACCCATCACATCTGCACCAAGTAAATACAAATAGTAACTCAACCATGCTCCTTTAAATCCTGTATGTCCAGTTATTAATATTTTTTTATTTTTAAAAAAATTACTTTTCATCAAAAATATTATTGCATCCTCTTTATATTTTTTAATTCTTTTTTTAAATCTTCGTATTCTTTTATCTTTCTATTCATAAAATCTATTGTTAGTTTAGTTTTTTGCCTAATACCCTTGGGAGTTAAGACATAAATATAATTTATTTTATTAGGATTTTTTTTGAAATTATTTATTTTTATTAAGCCTTTATCTTTTAAAGCTTTAATACAATAGTTAACTTTACCAAGACTTAAATTAAGTTCATTTGCCAAATCTCGCTGAGTTGAGCTTGGATCTTTTACTATTTTTCTAAGTATTTCAAAGATATCTGATGTTTTTTTGTTCATTTTTTGAACATTCTATTTTTATATTATTATAAATCAATAAAATAATTTATATTTGAGTTATTTTTAATTCTTTATTTTTTAAACTATAAATCCTATCACAAAAACTCAGAGTGGAAGGTTTGTGAGAAATAATAATTACAATTTTATTTTTTAGATGGTTTTTTAAACTTTTTAAAATTTCATTTTCTGTAAATTCATCTAAGGCATTAGTTGCTTCATCAAATATATAAATAGGTCTATCATGATATAAAGCCCTAGCGATACCAATTCTTTGCTTTTCACCACCCGAAACTTGTACACCCCTCTCTCCAAGAATTGAATTTCTTTGATGAGAGTTAATAAATTTTTCCAACTGAGATAATTTTATTATTTCATTAATTTTTTCATAATTAATCTCATTATCATTAATTGCTAATGCTATGTTTCTCACAAGAGTATCATCTATTAAACTTATATTTTGTGGCACATATCCAATTTTATAATGCCATTTTCTCGGTAATGTATCAGATAGATATTTATCATCTATTTGAAATAAACCACTATTTGGTTTTAATAAACCAGAAATCAAATCTACCAATGTAGATTTTCCTACTCCTGTTTCTCCTCTAATACCAATAAAATCACCTTTTATTAATTTAAGATTTAAATTCTTTAAAGTTAAATCTAAATTATCTTCATATTTAAAATTAACATTTTTAATATTTATCTGGTTAAAATTTTTGATCTCAAGTTGTTCTATTTTATTTAAGGATATTTTTTCTTTATTTTTAATTATAAAAATTTCGTTTAAATCCTCTAAGACTGCTTTCCCAAACGTACCCTTTTGAACACAAGCTGCAATTCTATAAATAGAAGGATAAATTCTAAACATTGACACAGCAAAAATTGCTAAATTAAGAATAATTATCTCATAGTCAATATTTTTTATTTTCAAGAAATAATATAATGACGATAAAAAAATTATTACAATTATAGCTTCAAAAAATGGCTTTGGAAGACCAGAAAAAAATAAATGAAACTTTTGAAATTTATTTAATACAAAATTTTGTAATTTAAATTTTTTATAGAAAAAATTTTCACCTGAATAAATTTTAACATCTTTTATTGAGAAAAAACTTGTATTTAAAATATTAATTCTATTTTTGGAACTTTTTTTTACCTCTGATCCCCAGAATATATTTTGTTTGCCAAAAAAATAAAAAAAAGTAAGTGAAAGTAAAGTTAAAATTAATATTGTTACTAAAGTAGAAAGTGGATTTAAATAAATTAAAAACGAAATTATAATTAATAAAACTATAGTTTCTAAAAGAAAGCTACTTAGATTTAATAAATTTCCTCTAAATACCTCAACTGCCTCCGTTGTATCATAAATTATTTTGGATGTTTTTAATTTTAAGTAATTTTTATAATCAAGATTTAAATAATGAAGATAAATATCGTTTGAAAGTCTTTCTACTACATTACATTGAAATTTTGATAAATAATAATTATAATATGAAATATAAATATTTTTAATTAAAAAAATACTTCCAACAAATATAAAACTTAAAAATATAAAATTATCCTTCTTACTAAAGTCGTTTAGATAATCAAATAAAAACGTTCCTTCAAAAAAACTTAAATCATTTTTTACAGTAATTGAAATTATTGGTATAATTGAAGTAATACCTAAAATTTCAAAACAAGAATTAATAATCATTAAGAAAACTAAAAAATAAAAATTTAATTTTTCATTTTTTTTTAGAAGATTGAAAATTTCTTTTGATAAAAGCATAATTAATTATATGTTCAAAAATTGAACAATATATCAAATTAATTAATTTTCAAGTTAAAGGATTAGTATTAAATTTATTTTTTTAAATAACTATTCCATTTATTCAATGAATTTTCATTACAATTGAGAGAATTCAAAAAATTAGATACAGATTTTCTTGTTCTATGATTTAGCCACCATTTATTTATGTGATCCCAATTTTTATTTATATGTTTTATAGCTTTATCATAAGAGTAAAATATCACTTTATTTTTTTCTAACTCTTTGTAATTATTTTTTAATATATCTTTCGGACGCCATTGATTTTTTTTTATAACTAAAATTGTTGGACCAGATCTCAAAGCGTCTGTAAAAGCTGTCTGAGGGTTATCACAAATTACTAACTTTGCATTATCCAACTCTGCTGTGAATGAAAAACTTTTTTTAATTTTCAAATCATTAAGATTTCTTTTGATAGTTTTTTGAAATTTTGGACAATAAAAATATTTAGGACAAATAAAAAATTTTTTTTTAATTTTTTTATTTAACAATAAGTTAAATTTTTTTAGAACAACATCTAATTTAAGATCATCAAGGCAAACAGGTGAGTCTTCCCATTTGGCGGGGTATGGATTCGTTTCATTTATTACAAATATTAAATTATCTAATTTGTTTCTTTTTTTTTTTACCTCAAGATACTTGCTGGCTGGCAAATTGAGTTTTTTACTTTTTACCCAGGTTATGTGTTGATCGGAGATATTATCTTCATAATTAAATATACCATGAAATTTTGAGTGGTTTCCTCCATGACAGGTAATAACAAAAGATTTATCTTTATGTGTAGTATGTTGGGCAAGCCAAATTTTAAATAGTTCATTGAAAAAATGAAATGATCCTGAAATTACTTTTTTACATTTAATTTTATATGATTTTACTAAGTTTAAATTTAACAAAAAGTTTTCTAAAAAGATTTTTGGAATATCATAATAAATATTTCTCTCTAAAAATTTTTCAAAATCGTCTATCGTTTTAATTTTCACAATATTTTTTTCTCTTTTTTTAAAATTGAAAAAATTTGAATTTAAAGATAATTCATTATTAAAATATTTAGAAGTCGGGAAAGGAAATTGAAAAGCTCTTAAATTTAATTTAATGTTAGCTTTATTATTAAACCCATCTACTATTATAAAATTTTTCTTTCTTCTAAAAATTACATCTAAAATTCCACAAACATTTTCAAAAATTTTTGTTTTAAAAGAATAATTTCTACTCAAATTTATTTTTTTATAATTATTATTTTTAAAATAAATTTTTTTTTTTTCTAAAATTGGTTTAAATTTTTTATACTTAATAAAATAATTTATTATCTTAAAAAATACTAAATTATTAAAAGAATCTGATCTAGTGATATTTGAATAATAATCAATGCTGTTATTAGTTGTTAGAAAAAAGTTTTTAAAATTATAGTTATTAATTATTATTTTATTTTTACTTGAAATTTTTTCTACCACCCTCCATCTATAATAAATAGTACTTAAATAAGTACTTAACCACATACCACATATGATTTCCCAATATTTTTTATTATATTTCACATTATGATATCTGTTAAAATAATTAGTTAAAATATTAATATATCTATCATACTTTTTTTTTAAAAACTTATATGAGTGGTTTTTTTCTTTTTCTGATGACCATATACAATTTAGATAATTAACATTTTTTAAATCAATAGAATCTGAAGCCCAATAACCTGCATAAAAGGTATTCTTACCATTATTTTTTAAAAATTTTTCTTCGTATTTAGAAAAAATTATTTTTTTTAAATTTTTCATCAAATTTTATTATATCTCAAAAAAATTAATAAATATTATTCTGGAAATTTATTCAATTTAATCAAATTATTTTTTTTTAAAAATTGTATAATTTCTTTGGAATTTTTTGAGTCTAAATTCAAATTATTTGAAATTTCTATAAAAGATTTTTTACCGTCACAATAAGATAAGTATTCTAATTTTTTTGACAATGATTTGCTGACTGAACCCCTTTTACTTAATGTTGGATATATTTTTTTTTTTGACAAAAAGGGTTCACAAAAAGTTTTACTTTTTGGAAACATTTGTTTCTCTAGAGTTTCTATAACTTCTTTTGCAAATTCAAAACCTCCTTTTAATCCTTTTGCAGTAACTACATTTCCAATTTGGTCTAATGATGTATGATATTCTGGATATTCGCCATATTTAGTTCTCATTAAAGAAGCAACCGGTAAGTCTATACCTGGAGAACAATATTGTCTTTCATCACTTCCTCTAGAGGACCAATTATAAATTTTTCCATTCTTTTTTTTTCTTAAAATTTTCTTTGCCACAATATCTGATAATGAATTTTTTTGCTTAGACTCAAGCATAGAATAATTTCTGTTATCACCTACACAAGTCAACACATATCCTGCTACAATATTTTTTTTTAATTTCTTATAATTTTTACTTAAATATGCGATTGATCCAATAGTTTCAGGTAAAAATAAAAAACGATAAGAGAATTTACGTCTCTTTTTTTTAATCCATTGTGCTAGTTTAGTTGATACCACTATACCTGAAATTTCATTATTAGCCATTGATGGGTGGCAAATATATGTCGATATCAATACTTCTTTTTTAGTCACACCTTTAATTAATAATTCTCCAATTTTAAGTTTTCCTTTTTTAAAAGATGAATCTATATAAACTCTATATTGACCATCTTTAAGTTTTTTTAATTTATTATGCTGTAAACAAAATCCCCAATCTTTCTTATAATAAGATGTAACGTATGGAATTGCATCAGGTTGTTTTTTTAAAGTATAAGTTTTTTTTTTTAATTCTTTTAAAGTAAGAATTTTATTAATACTTTGAGAATATCCAACTATATGAAGATTATTAGAACTAAAATCTACAATTTTTTTATTATTTTTATTTTTTATCCATGCTTCTTTTAGATTCCAAACTTTAGGAATTTGCCAATCAAAAACTTTTTTTCCTGAATTAAAATTTAATATTTTAATAGGTAGTTTTTGCTTAATAAGTAGAAGTGTTGAATTAACTCCAGTTCCCGTCAAACTCCTATTAATAGGCCATAGTTTTTTAGCAAATTCTATCATAAAATTTATTTTTTTTTGACAACATAGGCTGTTGGTAAAGGTTTGTTATATTTTTGATAATAAACTATTAATACAATATTAAAAACTTATAGACAATATTAAAAAAAAATCATAATCAAATAGAATGTCTATTAAACATTTAGATCTGATAAAAAAATCGTTTGAATTAAAAAAAAGAGATATTGAAAAGATAAAAAAAAATGAGAATACAAAGCTCGAAAATTTTAATTGGGATTCAATTGTTGTCATAAATCTTATTTCTTACGTTTCAGATAAACATAATAAGAATATTCAGCCTGAAAAACTTCAAAAGATTAAAACATTTAAAGATTTAGATAACTTTTTAAGCAAACTAATAACAAAAAAAAGTGGATAGTAAAAAAAAAGTATTATTTGTTGGGGGGGGAAGTGAGATAGCACTGAAAATTTTAGATAAATTAAGAAAAAACAATATTTATAATTTATCAAGAAAAAAAAATAAATTTTATAAAGAAAATTATATCATTGATAGTTATTCAAATTCAAATTTAGATAAAAAATTTAAATTAATAAATCAAAATTTTGATATTGTTTTTATATTTAATGGTAATTTTGAATTTTCAACATTATCTTTTTTAAATGAGAAAAAATTTTTAAGTTTATTAAATATCAATTTTTTAATACCCATAAGAATAGTCAACAAATTAATCTCAAATAAATTATTAAATACTAGTTCTAAAATATTTTTTTTAAGTTCAAAGGCTGCTAATTATCCCGAAATTGGTAATGCTTACTATTCAATTTCAAAAAACTCATTAAATTTTGCTGCAAAAATTTTAAATAAAGAAAATAAAAAGAAAAAAATAAAATTTATTACAATTTCAGCAGGTGTTATTGAAAGTAAAATGGGTAAAAAAGTTAAACAACTTATTAGTTTAAATAAAAAAAAATCCTTAAAAAATTTAGACACCCCGATAAATAATCTGGTAAATTTTATTAAATCCACGATAGAAAATAAAAGAACTATAAAGTTATAATGGCATTTATAATCAAAAATCTTGAAGTTTCGTTAGGTAGTATAAAAGAAAAAAATTTAAATTTAGAAAAACGTTACAAATGGCCTGAAGGTCAAATCTCAAATAAAATTGGAATTAAACAAAGACATATATCTAATGCGAGTCAAAATACAACAACGCTAGCTAAAACCGCTGTAAAAAAAATCTTAAAAAAAAATAATTTATCAAAAGTTAAATTTATTATAAGTGTTACAAATACACCAACTAGAGTTTTTCCATCTTTAGCACATGAAATTTCATCATTGATTAATAAAAGTAAAAATTTTATGTGTATGGGTGTTAACGCAGGTTGCACGGGTTATGTTGACGCATTATACTTAGCAGACAAATTAATTAAAAAGAATCAAGACGTACTTATTGTTACTGCAGATACTTACTCAAAATATATAGACATAAACGATAAATCAATAAGACCAATATTTAGTGATGGAGCATCTTGCACACATCTGCAATTTAGAGAAAAAAATTGTTGGAAAATAGAAAAAGAATTTTTTCATACAGAAAGTGATACACTAGAGCACCTTGAATTAAAAAACCAAAAAATCAATATGAATGGCCCTGAGGTATTATCTTTTGCAATTAGAAAAGTATTGAAAACTATTAATGGTTTTTTAAATAAAAAAAGTAATACATTAATTTTTGCCCATCAGGCGGGTAAAATAGTAATAAAGAATATTTTATTAAAAATAAAAAAAAAAGTCACTTTACCCACAAATTATGAAAAAAATGGCAATTTAGTCTCAACATCAATTCCATTCTTAATTAAAGATAATTTTAATTTATTAAAAAAAAATAAATCAGTTTTAATTTCAGGCTTTGGTGTTGGACTTTCACATTCACATATTTTAATTAGAAAAATTAACTAATTACACAAAAATAAAATTATTAAATTGATTTTATTATTCAATTACTGTCCAAGTTCCAAAGGTTTCACCATGAAAAGAATTTAATTTTAAATTATTTAAACCAATACTCTCCAACAGTGCCACGGTTTCTCCTGGAAAACTTTTACAATTTAATTCATCAAATACTAAAATACTCCCTTTAAACAATCTTGGTTTAATAATTTCTAAAACTTTTTTAGTAGGATGATATACATCCATATCAAATATCGCCATTCCAATTATAGTATGAGGATTTTTTTTAAAATAATCTTTTATTGTTTTTGATGCATCACCTTTAATTAGTGAGAATTTTTTCATCCAATTCAAAGGAGCATTGTATTCCTCTAAATTTAAAAACTCTTCAATTGTTTTTTCAAAATTTTTAGGCACTCCATAATCACCTTTTTTCCAATTATTTTTATTTTCATAACTTGATAAATTTTTTGTAAATCCCTCAAATGTATCAAAGCCAATTATTTCTCTTGAATAATTGTAAGGTTCGTAAATTGCTCTTAATTTAAGAAGTAAAGATAATGATAAACCATACTGAACTCCAAACTCCATAATTGATCCTGGTTTACCCAATATGTGCTGATAAATCTGATTATAATATAATATTCTAGTTAAGTCTCCTCTAGAAAGTGTAAGATTTGATATTTGAGAATTAGATAAATTTAAATCAATTAATTTTTTTAATAAAATACTCTTTTCCTCCTGATAATTGTTTGTAGGATTCTCATTACTATTTATACGATAATTAAATTCTTTTTTTTTCAAAATAATATTAGTATCAAGTTGTCTTATTAAGAATGATAATTAATTTTCACATTAGACAATTAATACATTTTTCATGAATGATAAAGTATTTTCTCATCTTTGGCTTCATTTAGTTTATGGATCATATGTAGTTTAGTTTTAAATTGGACTTTTTAAATAGTTTTTAAATTTTTTTTTTTAATTTTCCTAGGTAATTTGGATTTTTACTTAATTTCATTGATATAAATTTTACAGCATTATAACAATTCATTTTTTGAAAAATAATTTCATTTATTTTTATTTGCTTTAAGATTTTTTTATTAATCAAATCACTTTCACATTTATTCCAATTATTAATTCCTTCAAATTTCTTATTGTTTATACGAGTATAATAAGAGTATTTTCTTTTAGAGAGTTTTTTTTTTTTTTTATTTATTATTTTAGCCTCAAAAAACTTAAAATATCTATAATCAACTTTGTGCTTTTGCTCAGGATAATGACAAATAGTGGCTCCACCATTTAAGCCAATACCCATCGACAAGTTACAAACATTTTTATTGTTTGACAACCATTCCCAGGTTGAACCAACACCAAAACTTGACTTGCATTTATGATCCGGAATCTCTTTATAATTTGGACCAAAAATAGAGACCGAGTGAATTGGATGTATTGTCCTTTTTTGTGATATTTTATTTCTAAAAAATTCAGTCAGAGAACCTGTTTCACTTTTAGTTTTTTTATAATCCCAGATTACTTTTTTATTTTTGTTAATCGAAAATGTAAAAGCTGGCATAATTATAGTCTTATCTTTGTAATTTTTATGAATGATCTCCCAAACCTTTTCAGGGGTATGATGGGTTTTTTTGAAAAAAGCCAAAAGATTAGAATGAATAATTATAAAATTTTCTTGAATATCAAGCAATTTTAAAGCTTTATCTATTAAATTACTTTTCATAACTTTTTATTAAAATTATTTAGATTTTTTAAACATTGTTTATAGATTTTATTTTTTTATAATATATTTAAACTCTACTTAAATGAAACATTATAGTCTAAATCAGAAAAATCTAATCATAAATGAAATTACCAGTAAAGGTTATTGTATAATTAATGATGTCTTTCTTAAAAATGAGACTAAAAAATATAAAAAATATATTAAACAAATTTACAAAAAAAGATTAAAATTAGGTGAGTCAGTAGGATCAACTAATAATCAATGTATTTATAATTTTTTTTATGAAAATTTAAATTTGATGCCCTTAGTCTATATTAAAAAAATAGATAAAATTTTGGAAAAATTACTAGATGAAAATTATGTGTTACAATCAAGTAATGCTCAGAACAGGCAGATTGAAAAAATAGAAAAAAATAGAAAAAATTTCAAAATTGGAAATAATTGGCATACAGATTCAAGGTACATTAACAATAAAAGAATTTCTAACGGTTTTAGCTATTTAGTAATAGTAGCTTTAGAGGATTTTACAAAAGATACTGCTTCAACTCAGTTTATAAAGGATTCATTTAGAAACTTTAAGAAACCAAAAAGATTTGCTCAAAAAAAATATAATACTCTGAAAATGAAAACTGGATCTGTATGTATAATGGATACTGGCATCACTCATAGAGGAGGAATATCTACCAAAACATCTAGATGGAGCATTTTTAATATTTACTCTCCATGGTTTGTAAAACCCTATTTTAATTATCAAAAATTACTAGGAAACAAAGGAAAGAAATTAAATAAAAAAGAAAAAAAAATTTTACATTTTTTTTCAGAGCCACCCACATCACATAACGAAAGAGTTAATACTGTTGTTGGTTATTAATGTCTATTTTTTTATTTAATTTAAAATTTAAACTTTTATTTTTACTACAAATAAATTTAAACTAATTATTATAAAATTTTTTATTAATAAATCACAATAATGTTATCTTTTATCAATTTATTGTTT
>MDSV01170998.1_pt1 | contig 10974 bp, 11 predicted proteins | sample 810851 | NCBI WGS metagenome assembly MDSV01 (sample SAMN05326640, study PRJNA326480) | marine metagenome | isolation source: seawater | place: Atlantic Ocean: North East | collected 2012 | reverse complement strand
TCCAGATGTTGGTAATTCTAATCCTGCAATCATACGTAGGGTAGTTGTTTTTCCACACCCTGAGGGGCCTAAAAGTACAAAAAATTCATTGTCTAGAATAGTTAAATCAGACTTCTCAACAGCCACAAAATCATCAAATGATTTTTCTAAATTTTCTAACTTAATTTCTGACATATTAATCTGGAAAATGGCTAGTGATTACAAATCCTATTGTTCCAACAAGGATTACAATGAATGAATAAGAATAAAGTATCATATGGAATGGTTGTAAAAGCATGCAAACTCCTACCAAAATAATAACCATTGATAAATTTTCCCATATAACTCTTCTAAATATTTTTCTAAACATTTTTAATAACTTTCTACTTTCTGACTGCTCCAAAAGTAATGCCTCTTAAGAGGTGTTTTCTAAGAACTACAGTAAATATCATTACAGGTATCAAAAATAAGGTTGTACCTGCTCCAATAGCTGACCAATCTTGCCCACCTTCTCCAATAATTGTTGGAATAAAGGGTGGAGCTGTTTGAGCATTGAACTGTGTTAGTAATACTGCAAACGCATACTCATTCCAGGAAAAAATCATACAAAAAATAGCTGTTGCAGCTATACCTGTCATCGCTTGCGGTAAAACCACTTTAAAAAAAGCTTGAAGTCTTGAATAACCATCAATCATAGCGGCTTCTTCATATTCTTTAGGTATCTCATCCATAAAACCTTTGAGCAGCCAAACTGCAAGACTTAAATTAACAACTGTATATAAAATGATCATTCCTAGATGTGTATCTCCTAGTCCTAACTTTCGATACATAATAAATATAGGAACAGCTACAGCTATTGGGGGAAACATCCTAGTTGAAAGGATAAAAAACATAAGATCATCTTTCAAAGGAACTTTAAAACGAGAGAAAGCATAGGCTGCTAAAGCTCCAAGGAATACAGATAAAAAAGTTGCTCCAAATCCAATTATAAGAGAATTTGAATATCTACCGATAAATTTAGAAGGACCAGTAATTACCATCTCTCTACTTCTAACTAATTCTTGATACCAATTTTCAGGTGGTGGAAGGGAGTCTAGATATTCTTGAGGCTGTCTTGATCTATTGGTAAATAAATTAACATAACCCTCTAGTGAAGGTTCAAAAAAAACTTCTGGAGGGTATGATATGGCACTATCAACACTTTTAAAGCTAGTGGCCACAATCCATGAAATAGGTATCAAGGTTACCACCATATATACAATTATAATTGTAGCTGCCAATTTTCTTGAAAAACCTGATGGTTCTAGAGGTGATCTTGAGGTATCCATTTATCTATCCTTTATTTTGTTCATGACTTTGACATAAACATTCCCAAATCCAAATATGGTTACAAATAATATAACGGCAAATGCCGAACTATAGCCTGTCTTCCATTTTTCAAAGGCTTCCCTTTTTAAATTGATCGAAGCAAGTTCTGTGGCAGAACCAGGTCCACCTGATGTTAATTCAACAACTAAATCGAACATTTTAAAATTTTCTATTCCTCTAAATAAAAGGGCTAATAATAAAAATGGAAGAACAGAGGGAAGTGTAATGTGAATAAATTGCTGCCATTTACTTGCCCTATCAACCTCTGCAGCTTCATACATATAGTTGGGGATAGATCTAAGACCTGCTAAACAAATTAGCATGGTAAAAGGTGTCCACATCCATGTATCAACAATAACAATTGACCAAGGGGCAAGTGTACTAGAACCCAGCATGTCAAACACACCAAAATCATAAAAAAAGTTTACTACATAATTAAAAAGCCCTACTTGAGGGTTATATAAATAAGTCCAAAAAACTCCTACAACAGCAGGAGATAACATCATTGGCAAAACAATAAGAGTAGTTAATAATTCATTTCCTTTAAATTTCTTATTTAAAAGCAATGCTAGTCCAAGACCTATGAGGGCTTGGAGGACAAGAGTCCAACAGACAAAATGGGCTGTAATTTGCATCTTCTCCCATATCTCTTCTTTACCTAAAATCTTTTTATAGTTTTTTAAACCAACAAATTTAGGCTCTCGCCCAATTTTATTTGCATAAAAATTCGTAAATGACATTCTTATGGCATAAACTAAAGGATAGATATTGATTGCAAGTAATAATATGAGAGTTGGAGTAATAAAAATCCAAGCAATAGCTTTATCAGACAGGCCTTTAAATTTTTTAACCGTACTCTTCATAAATTTAAATTAATTTAATTGAATTAGGGTGGGTAAAACCCACCCTAAAGATTATATTTTATATTTTTCCGTCAGCTTCAAAGACTTCTTCCCAGTCCTCGATAATCTTATCAAGAGCCTCCTGAGCAGAACCTTTTCCGTTAACAACATAATCGTGAATTCTTTCCTGCATTGGCAGCATTAATTCAACAAATGTTGGCTCTTGCCAGAAGTCTTTAACGATACCCATTGAGTCTAAGAAACCTTGGGCATAAACAGCTGAGTCAACAAAATCAGGTGAGCCTAGAACATCCATATGGCATGAATATCCACCTAAATCCCACCATTTCTGCTGAATATCAGGCCTTGCGAACCACTTCATATACTCAAGCGCTAGGTCTTGTTTATCAGAGTAACTGACAACTGAGATACCTTGTCCACCAAGCGTAGCTGCACAGACATTTTGACATGGGTTTGCAAAGAAACCTGACTCACGGCCATCGCTGTCCTCTTTATAAACACCAGGCCAGAATGCATACCAGTTCATCTGGAAAGCCACCTGTCCCGATTTATAAGCATCTAGGTTTGCGACCATGTAGGCATCAGAGTGTCCTGGAGGTGAGCAATCCTCATACATTTTTCTATAGAATTCAACTGCTTCCGCTGCAGCTGCAGAATTAAAGTATCCATCCATTGAATATGGATTATTTGGATCTTCGTATTCCATTCCCCATGCATACATAGCTGCTGTAACTCCCATAGTAATACCTTCAGAGCCACGCTCTGTATTTATGGCAGCACCATATCTAACTACACCATCAATTTCTCTTCCTTGGAAGAAAGTGCACATGTCATATAACTCATCCCAAGTTTTTGGAACTCCTAAATCATAACCATGCTTTGACTTAAACTCAGATTGTAGTTCAGGTCTGTCAAACCAGTCTTTTCTATATGCCCAAGCTAATGCATCACCCATAGCTGGAAGTGCATAGTAGTTTGGTGAGCCTTTAGGCCAAGTTGAGTATGCATAAACTGTAGCAGGGTTAAAGTCATCCATAGATATTCCATTAGCATCAAAGAAGTCATTTAACTTTACGTAGTGACCGTATACAGCACCTGCACCAATCCACTGAGAGTCACCAATAAGTAAATCAAAAGTCTTACCTTGGTTGTTTAGCTCATTTAGCATTCTATCAGCAAAGCTTGTCCATGGAACGAACTCAAAATTCATTTCAATTCCAGTTTCTGCAGTAAATTCTTTACTTAATTCTTGAAGTGCATTTGCTGGATCCCACGCGGCCCAACCAAGAGTCAATGACTCTGCTTTAGCATTTAAAGAAAAAAATAAGGCAAATACTGGTACTAAAAATACAGATAGTATTTTTTTCATTATATTCTCCTCCTGTTAATTAATTAACGTTAATTAATTATACAGATTTTTTATACATTAAGACATGTTGAAAATTCATACCTTTTAATTCATTGGAAAATAATTTTTACTAGATTAATATAAGTTTTGGAGGATAGTTATGACGTCAATAAAAGGACCAGCTATATTTTTAGCTCAATTTGCAGGAGACGAAGCCCCATTTAATAATCTTGAAAATATCTCAAAATGGGCAAGTGACCTAGGATATATAGGTGTACAAATCCCTAGTTGGGATGGAAGATTATTTGATTTAAAAAAAGCCTCTGAAAGCAAAGATTATTGTGACGAAATAAAAGGAATACTATCTAGACATAACTTGTCTTTAACCGAGCTTTCCACGCATTTACAAGGCCAGTTAGTGGCCGTTCATCCTGCTTATGACTCAGCTTTTGATGGTTTTGCTGCTCCAGAAGTAAGAAATAATCCTAAAGCTAGACAGGATTGGGCTGTGAACCAATTAATGATGGCAGCTAGTGCCTCTAAGAATTTAGGTTTAACCAACCATGTAACCTTCTCGGGAGCTCTTGCATGGCCATATGTTTATCCGTGGCCACAAAGGCCAGCAGGATTGGTAGAAACAGCTTTCGATGAATTAGCTAACCGTTGGAAACCTATTCTTAATCAATTTGATAATTGTGGAGTTAATTTATGTTATGAAATTCACCCCGGAGAAGACTTGCATGATGGAATTACATTTGAGATGTTTTTAGAGAGAGTTGGTAACCATTCACGTTGTAATATGCTTTATGATCCTAGTCATTATGTACTTCAACACTTAGACTATTTGCAAAATATTGATATTTATCATGAAAAGATAAAAATGTTTCATGTAAAAGATGCAGAATTAAATCCCTCTGGTAAGCAAGGGGTTTATAGTGGATTTCAATCATGGAAAAATCGAGCTGGTCGCTTTAGATCTCTTGGAGATGGTCAAGTCGATTTCAAGTCAATTTTTTCAAAATTGACAACATATGGATTTGATGGTTGGGCGGTATTAGAATGGGAATGCGCCTTGAAGCATCCTGAAGATGGTGCTAGAGAGGGCTCTCAGTTTATAAAAGATCATATAATAAGAGTAACAGAAAAAGCCTTTGATGATTTTGCTGACGCAGGTACTGATAAAGAGGCAAATAAAAAAATGTTGGGAATAGATTAACTATGAGCCAAAGAATTAAATTAGGTATGGTGGGTGGAGGTCAAGGTGCATTTATTGGTGCTGTTCATCGTATAGCCTCTCGTATTGATGATCGCTATGAGCTTGTAGCAGGTGCTTTTTCCTCAAACCCAGAAAAATCCATAGCTTCTGGTGAAGAGCTTGGTATCAGTTCAGATCGTAATTATAAAGACTATTTAGAAATGGTCTCTAAAGAGTCACAGAGAGAAGATAAAATTGATGTTGTTGCAATAGTAACGCCAAATCATATGCACCATCCCATTTCTATGGCTTTTATCGAGAAAGGTTTCCACATAATTTGCGATAAACCTCTAGCTATGAATTTGAAAGAGTGTGAAGAATTAGTTCAAGCAAGCGCTACTCAAGATATTATATTTGCACTTACACATAATTACACTGGGTATCCGATGATTAGAAATGCAAAAGAAATGTGTGACCAAGGAGAATTAGGTAATATTAGACTTATTCAAGCCGAATATGCTCAAGACTGGCTAACAGAAGATCTTGAAAACAAGATTGATAGCGGTGGAAATAAGCAAGCTACTTGGAGAACTGACCCTGCTCAATCAGGTGGGGGTGGTTGTATTGGAGATATTGGCACTCATGCTTTCAATCTAGTAAGATTTATTACAGGCCTCCAACCACAACAAATTTCTGCAGAATTGACTAGTTTTGTTCCTGGACGAAAACTTGATGACAATGCTCAAATATCTATTCGTTTTAATGGTGGAGCTAAAGGAACTATTTGGTCTTCTCAAGTAGCGCCAGGTAATGAAAATCATCTACAAGTTAGAATTTATGGAGAGAAAGGTGGGCTGGAGTGGTGCCAGGAAGACCCAAACTACCTTTATTTTACGCGATTTGGTTCTCCAAAACAAAAAATTACTCGTGGTGGAGCTGGATCCCATGCTGCCGCTAATGATGTTACAAGAATACCACCGGGACATCCTGAGGGATACTTAGAGGGTTTTGCTAATATCTATACAGATGTAGCTAATGCTTTAACTGATAAAATAACTAATGATTATGACCCGGCTAACTATTGCTTTCCTACAGTTTTGGATGGACTAGAGGGTATTAAATTTATTGAAAGATCTATAGCCTCAAGTTCATCTGACTCTAGTTGGGTAAATTTTTAATTAATTCCAATTAAGCGATTTTCTAACGGACCAATAATCGTTAACCGGCATTGCAAAATTCTCTAAATTAGGAATGGGTGTGTTCGTTTTATCTAAGATCTTTAAATTTTCTTGCAATTGAGTAATTGTTGAAGCTCCAGTTAGAACAATCTTAATATAGGGTTGTTGATAAACCCATAGAAAAGATAACTCTTCCAAGCTTAAATCCAATTCTTTAGAAATTATTTTGAGACTTTCAATTTCTTTTAGATGTAGATTTTGATTTGCACTAGTTAGCCTTCCATTTGAAAAAACTTCTTTAGCTATAATATTAATTTTTTGATTTGATGCCTCTTTAAGAATTGGGATGCATGACTGATCAAAAATATTGATAGTTGATTGAAGGAAAGTAAAAAGTTTTAGCTTTTCGTTAACTCTAATCAACTTTTCTATAGTCCTTTTTTGTTCTGGGCCTGTTGTTGAGATACCAATATCTACACCTCCTTTTTTTATAGCTTCAAGTTCTTTGAGAACTTCAGAGTCTTCCAAAACATTGCTCTCGGGCGTAACAGAATGAATGTGATAGAGATCTATATTTTTTCCTAAATTCAACCGAGTTTCAACCCATTGATATTTTAAAAACAAAGCAGAATGGTCCTTTCTTTCATGTTTTTCAGCATTTATTTTCCAGTTAGCTAGATACTCATATCCCCATTTAGACCCTACAAAACCATCAAAATTTGATTTTTTTCTTATCCAACTTGCAAGAAATTCTTCAGCATCTCCATAAACCCTAGCTACATCAAAATAGCGAATACCACTGTCATAAGCATAATCTAAAACTTCATGGCAATTTTTTTTAATCTGAGGTCTAGATTTGTCATCACCCAAGTCATTACCATGCCCAATATTAATATAACCCGGTCTACCAAGTGAGGCTAAACCCAACCCAATTTTATTATCGAGTTTAAACAACTAAAAATTTATTAATTTCTGATTTTATAGAGTATGGATCAATTAAATGAATAGTTTGAAAACCAAGCTGTATAGCTGTTTCAATATTATCTTTGCGATCATCTACAAAAAGTGTTTCCTCTGGGACTAAGTTAAATCGAGATGCTGCTAATTGATATATTTTGGGATCAGGTTTAACTAAAAATTCTCTTCCAGAGATAATTTTATCATCAAACTCTTTCAAGAATGGATATTGTTCCTCCATCCCATCATAAGTTTCATCAGACCAATTAGACAGGACATAACAAGGATAATCTTGAGATTTAATTTTTTGAAAAATGTCAATAGAGTCTTGATAAGAGCCATTGACCATTTTTCTGTGATTGGGGTAGTAAAGCTTAATTTCTTTTTCATGCTCTGGGAATTTTTCAATAGCTTCTTTGACAGCAATATCAATTTTGACACCCGCATCACATCGCATGTCTAGATGTGGAAATGCTATATTCGCTAGAAAATTATCGAGATTTTTTTCATCAGGTATAAATTCTTTAAGAACATGTCTAGGGTTCCAATCAAAAAATACATTCCCTAGGTCAAATAGAAATTTTTTTACAGCCATGGCCTAATCGATAAAAGAGTTTAGGAGATTTTCAAGGTATTCTTGGCGACCTGATTTAGGTTTAGGGTTAATATTCTCATTAATCACCTTTTGATGGATATCATGCAAAGACAAAGATTGCATAATATTTGAATTTTGACTCCATAGTTCATACCTTTGTTTTAAAAAATTTGCGTATGATCCATCATTAATCATTTTTTCAACTGCAATAAGTGCTCTCGCACAAGTATCCATGGAGCCTATATGCGCATAAAATAAGTCTTCTGGATCGATGGATTGTCTTCTAAGTTTTGCATCCATATTCAAACCACCTGATGAAAAACCACCATTTTGATAGATATAATAGAAAGGTAGAATTAACTCCTCAACATTGTTAGGAAATTGATCGGTGTCCCATCCCACTAAATAGTCTCCTCTATTAATATCAATACTTCCAAAAACTCCATTTGCTAAGGCATAAGCTATTTCATGTTCAAATGTGTGTTTAGCTAAGATTGCATGATTAACTTCAATATTTAACTTAAATTCTTTTTCGAGGCCATATTTTTGTAGGAAAGCAAAAACACTAGCGGAATCAAAATCATATTGATGCTTAGTAGGTTCATGAGGTTTTGGTTCAATTAAAAGAGAACCCTTAAATCCTATTTTATGTTTGTGTTCAGCAACTAAATTTAAAAACCTACCAAGTTGATCAAGTTCTTGCTTCATATTTGTATTAAGAATAGTTTCATAACCTTCTCTTCCACCCCACAGTACATAATTTTGCCCTCCAAGAAATTTGGTATTCTCCATACACATCTTAACTTGGGCTGCTGCGTATTGAAAAACTTCAGGATCTGGGTTTGTGGCGGCTCCAGACATGTATCGACGATGACTAAATAAATTTGCGGTTCCCCATAATAGTTTTACTTTAGAGCTTTCTAGTTTTTTTGAAATTTCATCTATTATAGTTTTTTGAATTTTTTCTGTTTCAGAAAAGTTTGAACCTTCTGGTGCTATGTCAACATCATGAAAACAAAAATAGGGAATGCCAAGTTTTTCAAAAAAACTAAATGCATTATCTAATTTATCTTTAGCTTGATGTATAGGATCGCCAGACTCCATCCATGGTCTAAGGAAAGTTTGCCCACCGAAAGGATCTCCACCCGGCCAATTAAAAGTATGCCAATAGCACACTGCCATTCTAAGATGTTCTTCTAAAGATTTGCCTAAGACTTTTCTACGGGCATCATAATATTTAAATGATAGAGGGTTAGTGGAATTCTTGCCTTCATATTTGATATGTTGAATTTCTTTGAAATAATCGGACATAATTTATTCGTGATGAAATATAGTGACTTTTTTTTTCTTAATTATTTTTTTTGAATTTTTAAATGACTCAAAAAAATTAACTTTAGAGTATAATAGGCAAGTTAATGTTAAATTTTTCCAATGATCCATGGTATAATTGGGATCATATTAATAATCCAAAGGAAATAACAGAAAAAGATGATTGTGATATCTATAAATATGCTTACCAAGATGGTTCTATTTGTCAGATATTAAATACTCTTAATCTTGAAATATTAAGATTTTAAGCTAAATATTTATTTAAAATGTTAAATGTAAGGGACATATCTAAAAATTTTGGTCAATTTAAAGCCATAAATCATCTTTCTTTTGAGGTCAAAGTAGGAGACGTAATGGGATTTCTTGGTCCAAACGGTGCTGGGAAAACAACATCTATGAGAGTAATAACTGGTTATCTCAAGTCAGATGGGGGTAGCGTTTTAGTTAATAATAAAGATATAGAGCAAGATCCTATTTTTACTAAATCCATGATTGGTTATCTTCCAGAAGGGGTTCCATTGTATTTAGACTTTTCACCTTATTTATACTTAGATTATGTTTGTCAAGTAAGAAATATCAAAAATTCTAAATTTGCAATTAAAAAAGTTATAAATGATCTTCAACTTGAAGATGTAAAAGATGTTCCAATAGAAACTTTGTCTAAAGGATTTAAAAGGAGAGTTGGGATTGCTCAAGCTCTAATTCACAACCCCAAACTTCTTATATTAGATGAACCTACAGATGGGCTTGATCCTCTTCAAAAATTTGAAGTAAGAAAACTGATAAAAAAACTCTCTAAAACTAAAGCTATTATTATTTCAACACATATCCTAGATGAAGTACCTGAGGTATGTAATAAATGTCTTATTATTAACAATGGAGAAAAAGTTTTTGAAGGCTCTCCCTCTCAACTTAAGAAAAAAATTGGCAAAACTCTGGATGAAAAGTTTAGAAAGTTGGTAAGTTAATGTTAGCTCTCATTAAAAGAGAATTAAAATTATATTTTATCACTCCTGTAGCTTATATTTTTACTGCTATCTTCATTTTAACATCTATGTCTTTGACCTTTTATTTTGGATCTTTTTTTTCCTCTGGTGTTGCTGATTTAACAGTATTTTTTAGCTTTATTCCTTGGGTTTTTATTTTTTTTGTGTCTGCAGTCACGATGAAAAGTTGGTCTGAAGAAAAAAGATTGGGAACTATTGAACTTCTAATGACTTTACCTATACCCTTATGGAAAATAGTTTTAAGTAAGTTTTTTGCAACTTGGGCGTTTGTAGTCTTTTCTATAATTTTAACATTCCCCATTTGGATAACTGTAAACTACTTAGGAAACCCTGATAATATTGTGATAATTGGACAATATCTTGGAGTTATCATAATGGCTGGTGCTTATGTTTCTTTAGGTATCTTTTTTTCATCACTTACAAATAACCAAATCATTGCCTTTATTTTGTCAATATTGGTTTCTTTTCTTTTTACAATCAGTGGATTTCCTTTAATGGTTAATTTTATCACTGGTATTCTACCTATTGAAATTGTTGAGTTAATATCTAGTTTTAGTTTCTTAACTCATTTTTCAAGTATTCAAACAGGTTTTTTTTCAATAAAGGGTTTATTATTCTTTATCTCATTTATAGCTCTATGGAACTATTTAACAATAATTAAATTTTTAAACCGCGAATAATGAATAAATTTTTAAATAAAAATTATTTTTTGATATCTATTGTAAGTACAATTATTCTTTTTCTATCTTTCAATTATATTATACAAAAAGTTAATTTTAATTTAGGAATTGATTTTACATCAACCAAAACATTTACTCTTTCCAAAGGAACAAAGAGGGTTATTAAAGAAATTGAAGAGCCTTTAAAAATAAATTTTATTTATAGTAGAAACTTATCTAAAAATATTCCAATAATCCAAAACTATGCAAATCAAGTTCAGGGATTGCTTAACAGGTACTCTGATTTATCTGATGATAAAATACAACTTAATTTTATTGAACCTGAGCCTTACTCCGAAGATGAAGATTATGTAAATAGATATGGACTACAAGGAATACCAATTGATCAAGAAGGCTCTAAAGTCTACTTCGGCTTAATAGCATCTAATACAACAGACGATATTGAAACAGTTCCTTTTTTTGATCCCTCTAAAGC
>MDSV01073328.1_pt1 | contig 10974 bp, 6 predicted proteins | sample 810851 | NCBI WGS metagenome assembly MDSV01 (sample SAMN05326640, study PRJNA326480) | marine metagenome | isolation source: seawater | place: Atlantic Ocean: North East | collected 2012 | reverse complement strand
GTGGTCATGGTCATGGTCATGGTCATGGTCATGGTCATGGTCATGGTCATGGTCATGGGAACAGGAAACACTCTTAGAAGATGTCAGTAAAAGAAAGGCACTAATTACGCATAAAAACAAGCCTGCCAACAAAGCCTGAGTCTGAAAACTTCCAGCACTGGTTAGATATTTTCCGATGCGCCCATAGATATAAAACCAGATGAAAATCGCCCCAAAAACAAAAAGAACAGTGGACTGTAGAATAATGATGAAACGCTGAGACATTAAAAATGTTATAATTATTTAAGATTTTAGAAAAAATTAAGGCTCCCCAATTGAATAAAAACAAATCCAATTATAACAAAAAGTCCAACTGCCAAAATTAGAACAAATTTAGGTTTAAAAACGGAACTATACATGAAGACTAATTTCACATCCATCATCGGGCCATAAGTTAAGAATGCGAGCTTTGCTGCTGACGAAAAACTTAACATTTGAGAAGCAATAAATGCATCAGAGGTACTGCAGAGTGACAAAACAAAAGCAAGAATCATCATTACGGGAATTCCAACCCAATCAGACGAAGCGAAATTATCCACTAGCCCTTGAGGAATTTGTGTCCTGTAAAGAGCCGTTATCATTACACCTATAACGAAATACATTCCTACATCTAAGAAATCGCGAGCAGTGCTACGAATCGCAATTAATAGTCGGTCCGGAGTTTCCTTATTCTTAGAAAGAACTGCACCCGATTTCTTAGTTTGCGCATCTGCCTCTATTTTCTTTAGTAGGTTATTGCGAAGTATGCTTTTTATTGAAAATTGATGAACGGCAATTCCAACAAATACTGTAATCAAATAGGCAAAGCCTATACGTGATAAAGTCAAATTCAATGCATCACCTGCATGAATATCATGAAACTCCCCACCGAAAGCCGAAAATGTACTTATGGCCACTATCGGATTCACAATTGGAGCAGAAAGCATATATGTAATAGCACAGGAAACGGGAAGGCCTTTCTGCACTAGGCGTCTGATTACCGGCACAATAGCACATTCACATACAGGAAATATTGCCCCTAATAACCCAGAAAGAGCTATAGCGGCATATCGATTCTTTGGTAAAAATCGATCCATGATATTTGACGGGAGGTAAGCATCGATAAAGCCTGAGATAATAGTTCCCAAAAGGATGTATGGTGCTCCTTCGAAAAGAATAGCAAGGAAGGCAAAATATAAATCGCCAATTTGACTGGGTTCGGTAAAAGGCATTATTTTTAAAAATGCAAGTTTGGGCTCATTTCTCAATAGCGCAAGACACGTTCTCACAAAAGCAAAGAAATAAATAAATAAAGGCCGACAGAAAACCCCACGTTACTGTCGACCCATATATTTTGGAAATACTCAATGAATTGGATTTCCGAATTCTACTTTCTTAAATGAAGCAAAAGTCTAAACACAACCTAAAAACCTCATTTTTATCAAAGTATTTGCCATATAATTGCCCATATATCTTATTTCTCACAAAAATTTGTAAGAAAAATAATGGGATTATTTTTTTAGACTCAAGCCCCAACGAGCAATCTTGCTGGGTTTTCCACGCAATCTTTGACTCTCCTTAGAAAAGTAACCGCTTCTTTACCATCAACTATTCGGTGATCATAGCTAAGCGCTAAATACATCATCGGCCTAATAACAACCTTTCCTTCAACTGCCACTGGTCGCTCAATGATATTATGCATCCCAAGAATGGCTGATTGTGGAGGGTTGATGATTGGAGTAGACAGCATTGACCCATATATTCCACCATTAGAAATTGTAAAGACGCCACCCTGTAAATCAGCAATTTCTAACTTCCCCTGATTGGCCCGAGATGCGTATTCGGTAATGTCTTTCTCAATTTCCGCAAAACTCTTATTATCACAATCCCGAATAACTGGTACTACAAGCCCCTTTTCGCTCCCCACTGCTACTCCTATATCAAAGAAATGATTACGAATAAGATCAGTTCCATCGATGCGCGCATTAATTTGCTCGACTTCCTTTAGTGCATCGACCACTGCTTTTATAAAAATTGACATGAACCCAATTTTTACTCCGTATTTCGCAATAAAATCTTCCTGTAATTCTTTGCGTAATTGCATCACAGACGACATGTCACACTCATTAAAAGTGCTCAAAATTGCTGCATTCTGCTGAGCGGATACGAGATGAGTAGCTATCTTTCGCCTGATAGGAGAAAGCGGTTGTCTAGTTATGCGCCCTCCTTCTTCTATAATAGAGCCAGAACAGTCTTTATGTGATACAGGCTTAATATTTAAATCAGGCAAAGCACCTATTCCAGAATCGTTAGAACGAATTGACCGCTCATCTGGAGGCTCAATTACTTTTGGAGAACCCGGCTCACCTCCAGTGTCGATAAATGCTTGAACATCTTTTTTTAATATGGCGCCTTTCTTTCCACTGCCAGTGATCAATGACAAATCCACACCATTTTCTTTTGCTAGCCTATTAACTACAGGAGAAACAGGCGCCTTACGGTCCAACCTAAGATCTCTTTTTGCGTCTCGTTTAGGCGTTTGATGAGAAGCAATGGCTTCAACTTCAACGGAAGCATCCTGTCCTTGATTTTCTTGTAACCCTTGTTTCTCGTTAAGAGAGGCAGAATTCGTTCCTGTACGATTTCTATCATTCACATCTGATTCAAATCGGGCGGGAGCTGCCTGGTCTTCTACGCCTGATTGGAGATGAGATAGGTTTTCACTCGTAATTCGACCAACTACAGATCCTATGGAAACTTCTTCCCCTTCAGCTACTAATATCTGTAAAGATCCTGCTGAATCAGCAGTGATTTCAGTTGAGATTTTATCAGTATCTAAAGTAAGCAACAGCTCTCCAATATTAACAGAATCACCGTTATTCTTATGCCATTGAGCGATCAATCCGCTTGATACAGACTCACCTACAGATGGAATCCTAATATCACCACTCATTAATTATAAAAATCGATATATCAAGTTATCGTAAAATTCTTTTTGATAATTAGACCATTTTAAATCAAATACCACTTTTTTGAGATATTTTAGCATTCACACAAGCCTATTAAACATATGAATCTTGCAAAATCGTACATAATTAGCCTTCATCAATCATTTTTAAACACTAAAAGCTTTTTGAACCAATCTGCGCTGTTCCGCATTATGAATTGCTTTGGATCCCGAAGCTGTACTTGCACTTCGTTCGCGACCAGCATAACGAACATTACCTCTGCCGGCTTCATTTAAACGTGGACTAATGTAACTCCAAGCTCCCATATTAAGAGGTTCTTCCTGGCACCAAACCCATTTTTTATATGCTCTCGGATAACGTTCTATAATTTGACTGAGCATTTTCCAATGAAAAGGATATAACTGCTCTATGCGAATAATTGCAGTATTTCTGATTTTATTTTCGTTTCTAAACTTTAATAAATCATAATAGACCTTGCCTGAGCAAAAGATAATACGAGTTACTCGCTCTGGACGATCAACTAGTTGGTAATCATCAAGCATTTCACAAAAATGCGATCCATCAGAAAAATCATTTTCAAGTGAAATGCATTCTGGATGCCTTAATAAGCTCTTAGGTGACATCAAAATTAGAGGTTTCCGTAACTTTCTAATAATCTGTCTTCGTAAAACATGAAAGTATTGTGCAGGGCTAGTGAGGTTACAAACTTGTAAATTACCACCAGCGCATGATTGCAGAAATCTCTCAAGCCTAGCACTTGAATGCTCAGGACCCTGACCTTCATAACCATGAGGAAGAAGCATCACTAAATTAGAAGGTTTTCCCCACTTTGATTCAGCTGAACTAATAAATTGATCTATTATTACCTGAGCGCCGTTAACAAAATCACCAAACTGAGCCTCCCAACAAATCAACATTTGAGGAACCATTAAATTATAACCATAATCAAAACCCAAAACGCCAGCTTCTGATAACAAGCTGTTATATGCACAAAAGCTAGCCTGGTTTGAACTAAGATTTTTCAACGGCACGTATCGCTCTCTGTTTTGAGAATCATACAATACACAATGCCTCTGACTAAATGTACCACGACGAACATCCTGTCCTGAAAGTCTTACAGGGTAACCTGAATCAAGCAATGAAGCGAAAGCAAGAGCCTCTGCGTAGGCCCAATCGTAGGGCCCTCCTTCTTCAGTTGCTTTAGCGCGCCTAGCTAGAAATAGCTTTTCTATTTTAGTATTAATTGAAAAGTCATCAGGAATTTTAACTAATTTTCTCCCCAATTCACGTATTTCCTCAATAGAGATTCCGGTAGGTATTACTTCATAAGAATATGCATCTTCTTGCACTTCTGCGGCTGCTCCTCTGAAAGATATGTGCGCATCATTATCTCTTCCTTCAACCGATTGAAACTCAGAATCCAACCGTGCATGATATTCATTAGTGATTTCAGAGATTTCATCCTCCGAGATTTGACCTTCGCTCAATAAATAATCTTTATAGATTTCAGCTGTGGATTTTTTACTGCGAATAGTGCGGTAGATTTTAGGCTGAGTAAAAGCTGGCTCATCCGCTTCATTGTGCCCATGACGACGATAACAAACGATGTCAATTACTACATCTCGACCAAATTTCTGACGAAATTCAAGAGCTAATCCTGTCACATATGCAACCTCTAGAGGGCTATCTCCATTGACATGAAAAATAGGGGCCTCTATCATTTTAGCAATGTCCGTACAGTAAACTGAAGAACGAGCATCAGATGGCATTGTAGTAAACCCAATCTGGTTATTAATAACAATATGGATCGTTCCGCCTGTCCTATAACCTAGCAATTGCGAGAAATTCAGCACTTCAGCCACTGAACCTTGCCCAGCAAAAGCGGCGTCACCATGCAAAAGTATCGGTAAAACACGATCACGTTTATCAGTATTACCAATTAACCTTTGTCGCGCTCGCGCCATACCTTCTACTACAGAATTTACTGCCTCTAAATGGCTCGGATTTGGAGCCAGAAAAATATTAACTGAAGACCCCTCAATTTCGCGCCTAGTTTCATAACCTAGATGATATTTAACATCGCCATCCCCACATACTAAATCAGGAACATAATTTTCTGAGAATTCATTAAATAGAACAGATAATGGCTTTTGAAGAAAATTTGCCAAAACATTTAGTCGACCACGATGAGCCATTCCCATCACAATTTCTTCTACTCCATTACCAATGCCTTGATATAGCAAGGTGTTCAAAGCCACTAAGGTCGATTCTCCTCCTTCTAAGCCAAATCTTTTCTGTGCGACAAATTTCTGATGGAGATAATTTTCAAATTCTTCTGCCTCTACGAGCCAATTCAAAATCATTTTTGTATTAGGATATTCAAGAGTCGCTGGTGAGGGTCTATTTTCAATGCGATCTCTTATCCAATGCCTAATCTCAGAATTATGGATTCCCATATATTCAAATCCTATTTTCCCACAATAGATTCCCTGCAATCTCCCTATCATTTCCGAAAGAGACATGGCTTTACCTTGAGCAAAAAATTGGCTCGCTACTTGTTCCTTTAGATCTACTTCACTAAATCCAAACTGCTCGTAACTTAGTCGAGAATTAGCAGGAGGAGAAAGGCTCAATGGGTCTACCCATGCCTCAGTATGCCCAAGAGCTCTATAATTATAAAGTAAGCTAACAACTCTGGCTCGAAAAACAGGGTCGGTCAGGGTGACCCGTAAAGGGTCATTTCGCGAATCACTTGCCTTTTCTTTAAATTTAGGAGCATCTGAAAACTTTATATCTCTCTCAATTTGCGCCATGCCAAGAGAAAAACCTTCAAAAAACGCTGCCCAATCTGAATCTACTGATCTTGGATCATCTCGCCAAAGAGCAAACTTTTCATCCAATAGATTAGCGTTAAATCGTGAAGCAATGCTGCTGTTCATTATAATTGTTAAGTACTAAAAATGCAGGAATCCAGCTGGTAAAGAAATTTCGCTATAGAAAGCAAAACTCTAATAAAAATTTTAAGGCAAGAATGACGTTTTCGGTTAAACTAATGAGCCTTTCTAAACTGTCTTTATAGGCAGTAACTTAGAAAATAGATTTCTAATGATAAAAGTCTCAAAACTGTCCAAACAATATGTCGAAAGGACTGCCGTAAATAACATTTCCTTTGAAGTGGAACCAGGTGAAATCGTTGGTTTCCTAGGACCAAACGGAGCAGGAAAGACCACAACCCTTAGAATGTTAACTGGTTACATACCGCCAACGTCTGGTACAGCAAGCATAGGAGGTCATGACGTTTTTTCCGAATCCATAAAAGCCAGACAAAAAATCGGATATATGCCTGAAAATGTCCCCTTATACGACGATATGCGTGTTAGGGAATATCTTCGATTTAGAGCACAATTAAAGGGACTCCGAGGTCAAGAAGCAAGACAAGGGGTCAGTGAAGCCATCGAACTTTGTGGTTTAAAACAAATAAAACGGCAAATGATAAGTTCCCTTTCAAAAGGCTATAAGCAGCGAGTAGGCCTTGCGGATGCATTAGTCAATAATCCAGAGCTTCTCATTCTGGACGAACCAACTAATGGTCTGGATCCGAATCAAATTCGAAGCTTTCGTGAATTAATTAAGCAACTAGGAATAAGGCATACAATTTTAATATCTACTCATATTCTAAGTGAAGTCGAGATGACATGTAATCGTGTTATTATTCTCAATGAAGGAAAAATCATTGCTAATGGAAAACCAAATGATCTTTCTCGCGAGTTACGTTCAGCCAACACAATATCAATCGAATTAAAAGCATCTACAAAAATAGCGAAAGACCTGATCGCTTCTATTCCTGGAATAAAAAAAGTCAGTGAAGAAAATCAATCCGGAGGATGGGGGTATTTTACTATACGCACCGAACCGGGCAACGATGTCCGTGAATCTATAGTGCATCTTGCTAATACTCAAGAGTGGCCACTCCGAGAAATTCGAACTCGGAATGCCACTCTAGAGGATGCGTTTGTTGAGATCACTCAATCAAATACATCAAGCTCTTAAATACTCCTAAATGAACACTTCAACAATCATAATAACGATCCTTCTTCTCGTTATTGTTATCATAACAATACAAAAGTTTCTGTCAGGAGGAACTGGAATTGTTATATTAAAGAAAGAGTTAAAATCGATATTTTATTCACCCATAGCATGGATAGTAATGGCTTTAGTCATGCTACTAAATGGATTTTCTTTTACTGCTGCTTTGGAAATTTTGCGCAAAACCGATGTAGATGAAACATTGATTGGTTATACATTTAGCTCCACATCATTTTGGTTAACCTATTTCTTTATTTTTCCAGTAATTACTATGAGGCTTTTTTCTGAAGAAAAAAAATTAGGCACCATTGAAACACTCCTAACTGCCCCAGTACAAACAATTCACTTACTCCTAGCAAAATACCTAGCAGCTTTAGTGTTTTACTTCATTATATGGATTCCAAGCGCAGTCAATTTTTTCCTCTTTCGTATTAGCTCAGCCGATAATGCCAATGCAATTGGTTCATTTATAGGGGCTTATGCAATAATTTTTCTCGTTGGTATTTTTAATATTGCAATCGGATGCTTAGCTTCCGCCCTAACCAAAAATCAACTAGTAGCGGCAATGGCTTGCTTTACTTTTTGCATGTTGCATTTCCTAGTTGGTTTTATTTTACAGGACCTTCCCGTGCCCGAATCATGGCAAGGTTCTTTGTTTTATTTTTCAACAGTAAAACATGTTCAAATTTTTATAAGCGGGTTAATTGATAGCCGCCAATTCATTTATTATCTTAGCTTCACTATTCTCATCCTATCATTCACCTACAATGTACTTGAGTACAGAAAGTGGAAAGCCTAACGATGTCAGAAAGTAATGATCAAATTAAAATCAAAGATTCTTCGGATAATTCCGTTGAATCCAACGTGGGACCTAGTGACCTTAGAATTAAAAGAAAAAAAATCGCATTAAATGTTTTAATGCAGATGTTTTTTGCAGTCCTAATATTCATTTTTATCAATTATATTTCATATGGGAACTACCAGCGATGGGATCTTAGCTTTGCAAAAAAATACAGCGTATCGGAAGACACTGAAGCTTACCTGAATGATCAACTCGATGGAAAGGTAACATTGACCATGGCTTTCTTAAAAAGCTCAAAAATTCGCAACCAACTTAAAATTCTTCTTGAACAATATGCAAATATAGCTAAAGGAAAAATTATTTTTGAAGAATTCGATCCTGTAATTAATAAGAATAAAGCATTAGAAATATCAGATCGCTATAAAACCACAATTGATCAAAGCTGCCTGTTTATCGAAGTAGAAGGACGCATTAAAAAGCTTACTGAAAACGATTTATTGGACGATAAAGGGCTCACATTTACAGGAGAAGACGCCATAACTTCAGCGATGTTGGCAGCAACAGAAAGTAAACCTAAAACCGTTTATTTAGTCGCAGGAAAAGGTAAACTAAAAGAAGTAAATGGCAGGTCTGCTGACAAAGAAATACTCAGCCTGAGCACCAGACACTTTTTTGAACTAAAAGAGCTAACTCTAGGGAATATCACTAAAATACCTGAAGATGCAGATTCTCTTCTCATTATAAATCCAGAAACAGACTTTTCACTTTCAGAAGTTACTGTTCTTACAAAATATTGGGAACAGCGGCGAGGCTCTATGGTTCTCATGTTAAATCCACAAACGAAGATGCCTAACTTCTATCCTTTCCTTCGATCTCTGGGCATTAGAGTTGATAACAATTATCGCATTTTATTTTCTGAAACAACCGGCATCGGAGGAACTCAAAAAGTTTATTCTGTGCAAAGCAAATTACTTGGAGGCAACCCTATCACCTCATCAGACGAAGGTGCTATAACAACTTTTTCAGGACAAACCTGTCCTATAAGTGTCGCTGAAAATAATGAAGGCTTAGCGTCTAAAGGAATAATGGCAGTTCCTATCCTGGCAGCGGATCCCAAATTCTGGGGCGATCTCGATCATACCGAACCCTATCCAAAACGAAGTGAAAACGATATGATTCCTGATCCAAATCCAATTTATGTCGGAGCTATGGTTGAAAAAGGAGGATCAGAAGATTCTGCAGTTAAGATAGAAAGTTCTAGAATGGTAGTTATAGGTAATTCCACTCTACTAGATCCAATACCCACGCGCTTGAACGTTGAATTGGTAATGAATGCTATCAATTGGACACTTGATCGGGAGGAGCGGTTAGGAATAAATCCTACGAACGTAATTAGTTTTCGAATCGATATGTCACCAGAAAAATATAAAACACTTTTCTACTTAATTGTCTGCATCTTTCCTGCTATCGCTTTTTGCTTTGGCATTGCAGTGTGGAGTGCCCGCCGGAATTAAAGACATCTAATAGATAACTAGTAAAATGCCTAATAAAAGCACGTTATATCTTATTTTACTAACAATCTTGTTAGCGGCTTATACAATTTGGGATTATAGCAAAAAAAGTTATTTAGGAACAATTCAGCAAAATTTCAAAGCTATTCCAATTAAAGAGATCGATAGAATCTATGGAATCGAAATATCATCTACTAGCGGTAAAGTTTCTTTGTCGCGCACTTCTGAAAAAGGGTGGAATATCACCCACCCTGTCACTGACAGGGCCGACTCAAAAAAGATAGAAAAAGTTTTACAAGATCTAATAGAACTCAAAAAGTTTGATTCTATTACAAGCAAAGATGCCCCTTCCAAAAGTGAAATGGGGCTTACTGAAAGCAATCTTTCCATAAAATTATTGAATGAAAATGAATTAATAGGGGAAATAATTCTTGGCAATACTACAGGAGTCACAGACACCATTTACGCACAATGGAACGACAAAAATAAAGATGGCACTCCATTCTTCTGCTGGTCAGATATTAAAGAAATAGTTGATGTGCCTTATGATAAAATTAGAGATAAAAAATTAGTAAACATTCCCATTCAAAAAATAGGAAAAATAGAAATAAATGATCAATCGGGCTCAGCGTTACACGTCAATAGAGCAAGCGGTGGAGAATCTTGGGCAATAACGAAACCTCTAAAAACAAATACAGATAATGAAAATTTCAGCGATTGGTTATCTACAATTATTAATCTCACTTCACAATCATTTATAGATAAAGCGAAAAGTGAAATTGCAACTGCTTTCGCCACAATAACAAAAACGATATCAATTCAAACAAGCGATGGAAAAATTTCTTCAATTATAGATTTTGCAAATTCAGATAATGAGAATTCTATGTTTGCAAGAGTTTCTGATAGGCCTGGAGTTTTCTTCCAGATAGAAAAGAAGGAATTAGATTCTATTAATCTTAATCCGAATGCGATAAGAGATCGACGATTACTTCCCTTTAATCCTAAATCTGTCGTGGCCATTGATCTAATCGCCATGCCAAATAGCAAAGTAAATCTTTTGCAAGATAATAATGGATGGCAGCTAATAGATAAAACTCAGAAAATTAAAGCTGACCATCAAAGGGTATACAAAATTCTTAATGCTCTTTCCTCAGAACAAGTCGTGAAATTTGTCGCAGATGCAGCGGGCGACTTAAAGCCATGGGGCTTAAATCAGCCTACCCTTAGTATTACAATTAAGTCTGTTGCATTAGACCCTCAAAATCCAACTAAGAACAACGGCTCCCCCAACCTCATTGATGTTACTAGAAAACTACTAGTAAAAGGACAATTAGCTAAAGATCAGGATGTCATTGAATACTATGCAACAGTGGATGGGAGCGGAACCGTTGCCAAGCTCAGCCCCGCATTTCCATCAATAGTAAAGACGAGCCCACTTGATTATAAAGAACTTTATCTATGGCCAACTTTTGATTTGGCCAATCTTCAATCCATAAAAACCTCAAAGCCTCCACAAACGCCCTTAGTGCTTCAATATAAGTACCAATCAAACGAATGGTCAGCGTCCTTAGCTAATGAAAATATATCT
>MDSV01028541.1_pt1 | contig 10974 bp, 11 predicted proteins | sample 810851 | NCBI WGS metagenome assembly MDSV01 (sample SAMN05326640, study PRJNA326480) | marine metagenome | isolation source: seawater | place: Atlantic Ocean: North East | collected 2012 | reverse complement strand
TTAAAAATCACCCTTGGTTTATAGGGGTTCAGTTTCATCCAGAATTTAAATCTAGACCTTTAACCCCGCATCCATTATTCTCTTCTTTTATCAAGGCAGCAAAAAATCATAAATGACAAACAAAAAAATAAAATGTGGAAATATAGAGATTTCAAATAATAATAAAATCTGCATCATTGCTGGACCATGTCAGCTTGAAACAGAACAACATGCGATGGATATAGCGGGTAAAATTCAAGAAATAACTCAAAAGTTAGGTCTTGGATTTATTTATAAAACTTCTTTTGATAAAGCTAATCGTACTAGCTTAAAAGGCAAAAGGGGAGCCGGCCTAGATGCATCATTACCAGTTTTTGATAAAATAAAAAAAGAATTAAAGATTCCAATTTTGACTGATATTCATAACGCCGAACAATGTTCTCTTGTTGCAAATCATATTGATGTTTTGCAAATACCAGCTTTTTTATGCAGACAAACTGATCTTTTGATTGCTGCTGCACAAACTAATAAGATTATTAATGTAAAAAAAGGTCAGTTCTTAGCCCCCTGGGATATGGTTAACGTTACTAAAAAAATTTCAGATTCTGGCAATGAAAATATTTTAGTCACAGAGAGAGGGGCCAGTTTTGGATATAATACTTTAGTATCTGATATGAGATCATTACCTATTATGGCAAAAAATGGTTATCCTGTAATATTTGATGCCACTCACTCAGTTCAACAACCAGGAGGTCAAGGGGAGACATCGGGAGGTCAAAGAGAATTTGTTGAACATCTAGCTAGAGCTGCAGTTGCTGTTGGAGTAGCAGGAGTTTTTATTGAAACCCATCAGGATCCAGATAACGCACCATCAGATGGCCCCAATATGGTTCCTTTAAATAAATTAGAAAATTTATTAAAACAACTTAACGATATAGATAATTTAATTAAAAATTAGTGAGTAAAATTATAAAAGTTAAAGCTCGTCAAGTATTTGACAGCAGAGGAAATCCGACAGTTGAGGCTGAAGTCTATACAAAAAATAATAGTGCGTCAGCTATTTGTCCATCCGGTGCTTCCACTGGAACTTATGAGGCATTTGAAAAAAGAGATAAAAATAATAAAAAATACCTTGGTCAAAGTGTGCTGAGTGCTGTCAAATTAGTTAATTCAAAAATTTCCAAAAAATTAAAAGGCCAAAACATTCACAATCAAGAACGTGTAGATACTTTATTAATTAATTTAGATGGCACAAAACAAAAAACAAAACTTGGTGCCAATTCAATACTTGCTGTTTCAATGGCTGTAAAAAAACTTTCAGCAAAGGTAAAAAAAATCCCACTATACAAAACTTTTTTAGTTAAAAATAATTATCAGTTACCTTATCCATTAATGAACATAATTAATGGTGGAGCACATGCGAATAATGGTCTTAGAATTCAAGAATTTATGATTAGACCTGATCGTGCAAAAAATTTCACTGAAGCTATGAGGATATGCTTCGTTGTAATTAGAAATTTAAGTAAATTGATTAAAGACAAAGGTTTATCAACATCAGTAGGTGATGAAGGAGGTTTTGCCCCAATGATTAAAAGCAATAATCAAGCATTAGACTTGATTGTAACTGCAATTAAGAAGTCTGGTTTTGTTAATGGAAAAGATGTTTCTATTTGTCTAGATGTAGCAGCTAATGAATTACATAAAAATAACGAATATTCAATACACTCAAAAAATTTTGTTTCAGTTGAAAAATCAATCCAGGATTATAAAAAAATTATTAAGAAATATAAAATTAAGTCCATTGAAGATCCTTTTGCTGAAAATGATTGGCCTTCCTGGAGTAAATTTATGAGATCTTGTAATCAGGTTCAAATAGTAGGAGATGATTTATATGTTACTAACCTCGAAAGGTTAAAAAAAGGTTTTTTAAACATTTCCTCAAATGCAATATTAATAAAATTAAATCAAATAGGTACAGTTTCGGAAACAATTGATGTTATCAGATTTGCAAAAGCTATTGGTTTTAAAACGGTTATTTCACACAGATCTGGTGATAGTGAGGACACATTTATTGCTGATTTAGCTGTTGGGACTGACTCAAATCAAATTAAAACAGGATCTTTAGCCAGATCGGAAAGAGTGGCCAAATATAACCAATTAATACGTATTGAAGAAGAACTTGGAAATAAAGCTAGAATGAATAAAATTCATTAATGCTTAAAAATTTAAAAAAAAATTATCTCATCTTATTTGCGACTTTTTTTATTTTATATTTTTTTTTTAATTTAATGTCAGGTGAAAGGGGTTTGGTATCATACCTTGAAAAACAAAAAATTCTTCAAAATTTGAATGAAAAAGAAACACTATTAATTAAAAAAATTGATGAATTAGATTTAAAAAATTCTTTATTAAGCGACAATCTTGATCTTGATTATATTGAAACATTAATTAGAGAAAGATTTATATTTGGAAAAAATGGTGAAAAAATTTATATAATACAAAATAATGAAACAAAAAATTAGACCAAGGCATCCTGAAAAAGTAAAAAATCCAATTAGTCCAATAAAGAAAAAGCCTGAATGGATTCGTTCTAAACTTTTAAATAGTAAAGAGTTTTTTTTAACTAAAACTATTGTTAATAAAAATAATCTAGTGACTGTTTGTCAGGAAGCAAATTGTCCAAATATAACTGAATGTTGGAGTAAGAGACATGCTACATTCATGATTATGGGAGATACTTGTACTAGAGCGTGCGCTTTCTGTGACGTAAAAACTGGCAAACCAGATAAACTTGACGATCTTGAACCAATAAAAATTTCCCAAGCAGTCAAAAAGTTAAATTTAAAACATGTTGTAATTACTTCAGTTGACCGAGATGATTTAAAAGATGGAGGTTCAAACCATTTTTATGAAGTCATTAATCAGACTAGAAAAACGAATCCAAATACTACAATTGAAGTTTTAACTCCTGATTTTTTAAGAAAAGGAGATGCTTATAAAAAAGTTTTACAAGCAAATCCTGATGTTTTTAATCATAATATTGAAACTGTACCAAGTCTCTATTTAAAAGTTAGACCAGGCTCTAGATACTTTTCTTCCTTAGAACTTCTTAAAAATGCAAAAAAAATTAATCAAAAAGTTTTTACTAAATCAGGGATAATGGTTGGACTTGGAGAAAGTAAAGATGAAATATTGCAGGTAATGGATGATTTAAAAGCAGCTGATGTTGATTTCTTAACTATTGGACAATATTTGCAGCCATCTGTGAAACATTATCCTTTAGATAGATATTATACACCTCAAGAATTTGAAGAACTAGGAGAAATAGCAAAAGCAAAAGGATTTTTGTTAGTTTCATCATCCCCTTTAACAAGATCTTCTTATCATGCAGATGAAGATTTTGCTAAACTCCAACAAAATAGAAATAATTTTCATTAATGCCAAAGGCTTCAGTTAAGAGATTAATTGATTGCAACAAAAATCAATTAATTGATTTAGTGCTCGATATTGAAAAATATCCAGAATTTGTTCCCTTCTGCTTAGATGCTCATATATATGAAAAAAATAATAAAGAAGATATATTATCCATCATTGCTGATTTAACGATAGGAAAAGGACCTTTTAAAGATACCTATAAAAGTGATGTTAAATTTAAAAAAAAAAATAGTACAATAAATGTTACAAATATTGGTGGACCATTAAATCATCTTAAAAATACCTGGCATTTTAAAGAACACCAAAATGGAACAGAAATTCTTTTTGATATTGATTTTGAGATAGAAAATAAATTTTTGAATATAGTAATGACTAAATCTTTTCAATTTGGATTAGATAGAATAGCCGATGCTTTTCAAAAGAGAGCAGAAGAATTATTTAATAACTCTAAAAACTAAACCTAAAGCTTTTTTTACAGTAGCTTTTTGAATTGATGATCTATTTTTACTTTTAAATAAATAGTGATTTATTTGTGTTTTATTTCCTTTTTTAACCCCAATATAAACTAGACCAACTGGTTTTTTTTTAGTACCACCTTTTGGCCCCGCAATACCAGTAATTGAAACATTAATATTTGCTTTTGAAATTTTAGATAAATTATTAACCATTGATAAACAGCATTCGTAACTTACAGCACCATATTTTCTTATAATATTCTTATTTACTTTTAAAAATTTAATTTTAGCCTGATTTGAATAAGTAATTAAACCTAAATTGAATATCTTTGATGCACCACTTACTGAAGTAACTGAACTAGCAAGTAATCCACCAGTGCAAGATTCTACAAATGAAATTTTAAGTTTTTTTTTAATTAATATTTTTACTAAAGATTTCATCAGATAAAATAACTATTTAAAACCATAAAACAAATTAAAGATAAGACAACATAAAATCCTGCACAAACATCATCCATAATAACACCAAAACTATTTTTAAAGTTTTTATCAAAAAAATTAACAGGAAATGGTTTTGCTATATCGAAAAATCTGAATAATACAAAACAAACTCCATAAAAAATTATAGCTTCATCAGGTGATTTTTCTACACCGTGAGAAATTTCATAGAGATAAATCGGAATAGATTGGCCAATGAATTCATCAATAATTACTTCTTTTGGATCCTTATTTTCATTATCTTTAATATATGCTGCAACTGCAGAAAATGAGCAGATAAATATAATTATCAGAACAATCAATATTATATTTAAAGATAAGTTTAATTTATGAAAAAAAATATAAAGTATAATTACAGTTGCTAAGGATCCAATAGTACCTGGAATTCTTTTAACTTTTCCTAAGCCAAACATTGTAACGAATAATATGTTTAAAGTTTTAATCATACTTTGTAATTGAAATTATTACCTCGCAAGCTATTGCTTTTTCATTTCCTATTAAACCCAATTTTTCTACTGTTTTCCCTTTAAGATTAATAATTTTTTTGTTTAAACTCATTAGATTTGATATCGAGCTAATTATTTTGTTACGGTGCTTTGAAACTTTAGGTTTTTCACAAATTAAATTTATATCTAGATTATTAATAGAAAAATTGGATTTATTTAAATTGTCTATAATAGGTTTTAACATCTTGGGTGATCTGATATTTTTAAATTTTTTTATGTTTGGAAAATAAGTACCAATATCCTTTTTTCTTGTAGCACCTAATATTGCATCAATTATTGCGTGTAAAATTACATCTCCATCTGAATGTCCCCTCAGTCCTGAATGAAATGGTATTTTTACTCCACCTAGGTATAACTTTTTATTTCTAACCAATCTGTGTAAGTCAAAACCGATACCAAAATAAGTTTTAGATATTTTTATATCATCGTGGTAAGTAATTTTGGTATTTTTATTTTCTCCTGATATAAATTTAATTTTATAATTTTGATTTATAAAAAGAGTGGCTTCATCAGTTACTATTCTTTTTTCTCTAGATGCTAAACTATATAATTCTTTAAATCTAAAAGCTTGAGGGGTTTGAGTAAACATTAAGTTTTTTTTATTTAGATTAAATATTTGATTTTTAATTTTATATTTAATGGAATCTTTTGAATAAATAACAGGAACAACAGCTTTATTATTTCTTAAACTTTTTGAAATATTTTTTAGAAGTTTAATTGAAAAATCTGGTCTTGCAGCATCATGTATATAAACATTATGGGGCTTATACTTTTTGATATATTTTAAAGCTTTTAGGGAAGAGTCGGACCTTTCTGTACCACCCTTAATTACACTAATTTGTTTTGAGTATTTCTTTTTTTTTAAATAATTAATATTATTAGTAACAATTATTATTTTTTTAAAAAGCTTTGAATTCAATGCTTTTTCAATCGAATGTTCGTATAATTCTTTATTTTTATATAAAGTATATTGTTTTGGTTTTTTACTATTAAATCTTTTACTAGATCCAGCTGCTAAAATTATAAAGTAGTTGTTCATTTGTACTTACTATATTATTCCTTAAAGTATGCGAGAGTTTTTAAAAAAGAATATATTAATAATCATATTATTTTTAATTACTCTATCTACTGGTTTTTTTACATTTTTAACATTTATTGATAAAAGTCTTATAGACTTAAACCAACAAAATCTCCAATACCTATTAATTTCTAATATTTTTTTATTAATATTGTTATTCTTTTTTGTTTTTTTTGAAATTAAAAAATCTATTAAATTAGATATAGATAAAGACGGAATAACCTCAAATAAAAAATACATAACTTATTTTTCACTGTTTACTCTTACACCATCAATTCTTATTTCAATATTTTCATTATTTTTATTTTCATTTGCTTTAGAAAAATATTTTGATAAAAAAGTTACAACAGTAGTCAATAATTCCTATAAATTAGCAAAAAGTTATGTTGAAGAAGTAAGAAATAAAGTTGAAGCTGACATTATTCTTATAGCTTTTGATACTAATAAAAGTGCAAAATTTTTAAATGATAATCCAGGAGAATATTTACGATTTTTAAAAACACAAAAATTAATAAGAGATATTGATGAGATACACGTTATTGACCAAGATAAAAATTTACTTTTTACAAATTTAGATGATCTTACTAAATATAACCCTCCATTAGATAAAGCGCTTAAATTAGTTTTAGAGGATGACCGACCATTAAAAATAATTAATGCACCTGAAAATATATCTGCCGCTATTATGAAATTACAGGCGTATGATAATAGATTTTTATATGTTGTAAAATATTTAGATAAAGATATTTCAAATTATCTTACACAATCTCAAGAGGCTATCAATTTTTACTATACAATAGAAGAAAAGAGTACTGGTATTAAAATTTCTTTTGCAATCATTTATTTAATTGTTGTTACTCTACTTATGTTTTTATCTATCTCAATTGCAATTAGATTTTCTTCAAGATTTTTTAGATCTATAAATAATTTAATTTTTGCATCGTCTTCAATTGGTAAGGGTAATTTAGATGTAAAAGTCCCAGAAATAAAAACAGATAAAGATCTAGAAAGATTAAATTCAAATTTTAATTTAATGATAAATCAATTAAAATCACAACAAGAAAAATTAATTATCAATGAAAGACATGAGGCCTGGGGTAATCTTGCAAGAAAACTTGCACATGAGATAAAGAATCCTTTGACACCAATTCAATTAACAATTGATAGAATAAAAGATAAATATTTGGATCAAATTGAAAATAAAGAACAATCTAATTTTAAAGAGAATCTTCAAATTATAAATAATCAAATTAAACAAATCGGGAATTTAGTTAATGAATTTTCTGATTTTGCAAGAATGCCAAAGCCAATCTTAAAGGAAAACAATATAATTAAAATATTAAATGATAATATAAGCTTAGTATCAGAGCTTGATAAAAGTATTAATATAATTTTAAAAACAAATTCTAAAAAGATATTATTTAAAAGTGATAAAGAACAACTAAGTAGAGTTTTTTTTAATCTAATTAAAAATTCCATTGAAAGTATTCAGCAAAAAGAAGAAAAAAACCCTAATTTTAATAAAGAAATATCTATTGAAATTAAAGAGAATAATGATCATATATTTATAAATATAATTGATAACGGAATAGGTTTTGGTATTTTTAAAAATAACGTTAAAGATATTTTACATCCTTATTTTACAACAAAAAAGAATGGTACAGGATTAGGATTATCAATTGTAAACAAGATTATTAATGATCATAATGGAAAAATTGAATTTATCCCAATTAATGATGGGGCAAAAGTCGATATAACTTTTAATTTAAATGAGCACTGAAATACTTATAGTTGATGATAATGCCGATATAAGAAACATATTAAATGATCTTATCATTGATGCTGGTTATAAAACTAGAGTTGCGGCGAATTACAATCAAGCATTAAGCGAAATTGATAAAAAAATGCCAGATGTAGCCATACTAGATGTTAAACTCGATAAAGGTGACAACGATGGTATCCAGCTGTTATCTCATATCAAATCTAAAAATAAAGATGTGCCAGTAATTATGATTTCAGGTCACGCTAACATTGAAATGGCAATTGACTCTCTAAAACACGGGGCATTTGAATTTGTGGAAAAACCATTTGATCAAGTAAGATTATTAAATTTTATTAATAGAGCTCTAGAAAATTTAAGTTTAAAAAATCAGAACAAAGAATATGAAACAAAACTTTTTTCCTCATATGATTTAATTGGAAATAGTAAGAATATATCTTCAATAAGAGATCAAATTGAAAAAATTTCATTAACAGATAGTAGAATTTTTATCAACGGTCCATCAGGTTCAGGTAAAGAACTTATAGCAAGAAAAATTCATAAAAAATCTAAAAGAAAAGATAATTCGTTCATAATTCTGAATGGAGCTTTACTAGATAATAATAAATATGAATCAGAATTATTTGGTGAAGAAAAAAAGGATGGATCAATATCTTATGGTGCTTTAGAAAAAGCAAATAAAGGAACACTACTTATTGACCATATTTCAGAGATACCGTTAGATATTCAATCTAAAATCTTAAGAGTTTTAATTGATCAAAAGTTTAAAAGAATTAATGGAACTAATGATGTCAAAGTTGATGTAAGATTAATTTGTTCATCAAATAAGGATTTGAAAAATGAAATTGAATTAGGTAATTTTAGAGAGGATCTTTATCATAGAATAAGTGTTTTTGAGATATATATAGAACCTTTAAATAATAGAATTTCTGATATACCTTTATTAATAAAATATTTTTCTGAAAAAATATCACAAAATTATAATATTAAAAACCTAGATATAGACGACAATGACAGTTATATATTGAATCATAGTTGGAAAGGTAATGTTAGAGAATTAAGAAATTTAATTGAAAGAATTGCAATTTTGCAACCTGAAAATAAGGAAAAAATATCAAATATTATTAAAGAGTCTCTTAAAAGTGATAATTTTCAAGAAAAAATTACTGAAAATAGGCTATCTGTCCCATTAAAAGAAGCTAGAGAAAAATTTGAAAAGGAGTATTTAACTCTTCAATTAAAAAAGTTTAATGGAAATATATCTAAAACAGCTTCTTTTGTTGGAATGGAAAGAAGTGCACTTCATAGAAAGCTTAAAGGATTGGGAATTAAAGAATTTAATTAAATGAATATCATTATTTGTGGCGCTGGTAGAGTGGGGTTCACTATAGCCAAATTATTAAGTGAACAAGGTCATTCAATAACCGTAATTGATCAATCTAGTGAAGATATAGAGAAAATTAATGACAGTTTGGATGTAAAAGCAATAGTTGGAAAAGCAACATACCCATCTATTCTAGAAAAAGCCAATGCTTCAGAAACTGATATGATTATAGCGGTTACAAGAAATGATGAAATTAATATGCTTATATGCCAAATAGCTTTCTCAATTTTTAATATTTCAAAAAAAATAGCCAGAATAAGGTCTCAAGATTATCTAAACCCTAAATTTACAAGAGTTTATAGTAAAGAAAACTTACCTATAGATGTAATTATTTCTCCAGAAATAGAGATAGCCAAATCAATTCAAAGAAAGCTGGAAGCTCCTGGAGCTTTAGATAACGTGCCATTTGCTGACAATAAAATAAGATTATTAGAAATTCTTATTAGAGAAAATTGTAAGTCTATAAATATAAAATTTAATGAGTTAACTAAAAAATATCCAAAACTCGAGGCGAACATTATTGGAATTAATAGAGAAGATAAGGTTTTTATTCCAAAAAAAAACGACTCTGTAAAAAAAAATGATAAAATTTATGTTATAATCAATTCATCTCAAATGGCTGAAACTTTAGAAGCCTTTGGTCATAAAGAAAAAATCTCAAAAAAAATCTTAATTATTGGTGGGGGGAACATTGGTTACAATCTCGCTAAGAATATAGAAGAGACTTTGGAAACCGTGAGAGTGAAGATTGTGGAAAAAAACAAAGAACGCGCTGAATATTTAGCGAATGAATTAAACGATACAATAATTATAAATGGTAATGGTTTAGATGAAGAAGTTTTGACTGAAGCAAACTTAGATGAGTCAGAAACTGTATTAGCTTTAACTAATGATGATGAAGATAATTTGATGGTAAGTGTTCTAGTAGAAAAATTTGCTAAAGATAAAAAAGAAATTGAAGATAAACGTACAATGGCGCTAATCAATAAACCTAATTATACACTTCTTCAATCATCTCTTAAGATTGATGATATTATTGATCCAAGAATGAATACTGTATCAAGTATATTAAAACATATACATAAAGGATCAATTGAAAATGCTTACACAATATCGAGTGGAGAATATGAAGTTATAGAAGCAGAAATAATAGAAACATCTGAATTAATAAATAAAGAAATTAAAAACGCAAACTTACCAGATAAAATTAGAATCGGCGCTGTATTAAGAGATAAAAAAGTTATTATACCCAGATCTGATTTTATATTTAAAAAAGATGATAGGGTAGTGTTTATTGCACAAAAAGATTCAATACCAACAGTAGAGAATATATTTAGATTAAGTTAATTTAATTTTAATGTTCGGATTAAGAATCAGATATTTAAGCTTCTTTTTTGGTTTGATCGCTATTTTATCTTTTTTAAATGTAGTTTATTCATACTATTTAAATTTATACCTGAATTTAAACACATATTATATAAGTTTAATTTTATCCTCATTAATTGCTTTAATATTTTATAGATTTGAAATTAAGAAAAATAAAAATTCTATTTTTGAAAAAATTTTAACAGTTTTTTTTGGCTATATCACAATACCAATAGTATTATCACTTCCTTTTTATTTTAGTATTTATAATTTAAGTTTTTTAAATTCATTCTTTGAAGCTATATCTGGATTTACTTCAACTGGATTTACAATTTTTGAAAATATCAAACATATTGATCAAAGCTTAATTTTATGGAGATCATCTATACAGTGGATCGGTGGTTTATATTTTCTATTTTCTATAATTTATCTAATTGATATTTATGATGAAAGTTTTAAAAAATCTTTAACAAACTATCTATCATTTAATAGCT
>MDSV01037475.1_pt1 | contig 10976 bp, 12 predicted proteins | sample 810851 | NCBI WGS metagenome assembly MDSV01 (sample SAMN05326640, study PRJNA326480) | marine metagenome | isolation source: seawater | place: Atlantic Ocean: North East | collected 2012 | reverse complement strand
GCCTAAACAAATAGATGGAGCTGCTTTACTTTTTGTGTCAGTTCTTTTTATTAGAAATATTACAGATATTGAATGGAATGACATTTCTGAGTCAGCTCCAGCAATCCTTGCTATGATTGCTATGCCTTTAACTTATAGTATAAGTAATGGTATTGCTCTTGCATTTGTATCATATGCTTTAATCAAAATATTTACTGGAAAATTCTCAAGCACCTCACCAGCGATATGGGTTATAGCAATATTAAGTGTAGTAAGTTTTGCAGTAGCTTAAATTAATTTCTAATAGGGCTAGTTTTAAGCTAGCCCTATTTGTTCCTTTCCACAATTTCTTCGATAGACATTTCTTCATAATGTTCGGTTGGCTGTACTATCCATGGATCCGAGTCTAATCTGATTGGACAAAAATCAGGCTCAAAAGTAGATGATTTTTTTTTCCATAAGCATGCTGTCTTAACTTCCTCAATAAAATCTTTAGTAGAGCCATAATTTCTCAACCATTCTATACTTTTGTTTAATGTCAAACCAGTATCTGATAGATCATCCACTAAAAGAACTTTTTTATAATCTTTGCTCTCAGCTAAAGAGCTGATTTCTCTTGCAAACATTAACTGTCCTTGTTTATCCTCCAAACCATCGCCTGAGTAACTTTGAATAACTATATAAGCTGTAGGTAATTTTAAAATTCTTGATAAAATATCTAGTATTGGTGCCGCACCCCTCATAATTCCAACCAGCACTGTAGGCTTGTAATCTTTGTGAATTTGTATTGCTAACTTTTCAACTATTTTTATGTACTCGTCAAAATTGATTATTAATTTATCAGCCATGAAAATTTGGTATCATAAAAAAAAAAAATTAAAAAGGAGAATTATGAAAGGTTATTGGGTGTGTATGTACGAAAAGATTAATAATGCAGAAAAACTTAAGGAGTATGCTCTAAAAGCTAAACCTGCTGTAGAAAAATATAATGGAAAGTTCTTAGTAAGAGGTGGAAAAAATAGAACTAACGATGGTATAAATTCTCCAAGAACCGTTGTAGTGGAATTTCAAAATTATAATACTGCATTAGAATGCTATGACTCAATCGAATACCAGAATGCACATGATGTTCTAAATGGACACGCTATAAGGCATCATCAAATAATAGAAGGAAATTAATATTGTATTGGTTCAGGATCAATACTTCTCCATAAATACCAAGTAGCAACAGAACAATAAGGTGAAAATCTTTTATATAATAATCTTAAGAATTTTTCTGGGGGAAAATATTTTTTTTTATAATTTTTAGATATTGCTCTTAATAAGCCTACATCCTGTAAGGGCCAAATATTAGATCTATTATAAGTAAATAGTAAAATCATTTCTGCGGACCATCTACCAATTTGCCTTAATTCTGAAAGATATAAAATAGCTTCCTCATCAGACATCTTTGAAATTAATTTAGGATTAAATGTTTCATCTAAAGTTTGTTTTGCTAAACTCTGAATTCCTTTTACTTTTTGTCTACTTAATCCACATGATTTTAATTGTGAAAATTTTAGTTTGCTAACATTTTTTGCATTAATTTTATTTTTACATTTTTTTTTAAATTTATGAAATACAGAATTTGCAGCTGCTACACTAATTTGTTGTCCAATTATACTTTTACACAATGAATAAAAAATATCTTTTCTTGTAGTAAGTATGGTTTCAGATGGAGATGAATATTTTTTAATCAGTAGCTTCATAACTTTATCTTTATTTGATAAATGTTTTTTAGCTTCTTTCCAATATTTTGGTATATTATTCATGTCTTGTTGTTGAAGGAATTTTTTCCTTATGATAAATTTCTCTTCTTAAGATTATCAAAGATGAAAAAACTACTAAAAGTGCTCCTACCAAAGTTTTAATTGTTGGTATCTCATCCCAAATTAAATAACCAAATATTATTCCAAATACTAAAGCTAAATATTTTAAAGGTGAGACAAGAGAAACTTCTGATAATTTAAATGATTGACCAAGCCACAAATTTGCAAAACCTCCCAAAAACCCAATCATACTTAATAAAAGTAAGTCTTTTATAGTGGGCATAACCCATCCAAATGGTATGGTAAATAAGCTTGCTAAAGTAATGGCTGCAGAAAAAAATAACGATATAAGCCATACAGGTTCTGTTGTTGATAATTGTCGGATTGCGATAGCCACATAAGATAATCCTAAACAAAAAATAATTGGAAAAATATAATATACATTAAGTGAGTCAAAACCCGGTTCTGTTATTACAATAATTCCAATAAAACCAATAATGACTGCAAGCCATCTATAAAATCCAACCTTTTCACTTAAAAAGAAAATTGAAAAAATTGTTGTAAATATTGGTGCTGCAAACGAAATACTTACAACCGTTGCTAATGGTAGATTCCTCAATGCAATAAATATCGCTATCAGAGCAATCAATCCAAACAGACATCTTAAAAAATGTAAGCCTTTTCTCTTCGTTAAGTAAAAATTATTTATTCTTTCTCTAGGCATTATAAAAAAATATAAAATAACACCAAAAAAACCTCTGAAAAATAGTACTTGTCCTAAAGGGTAATGTTCAGACCATTTTACTATTAAATCCATCACAGAAAATGCACATACCGAGATAAACATGTACAAAAAGCCTAGTTGATTTTTAGAAAGCATAGAAATAATTTGTAGTTCAATTTAAAGTATAATCAATGGAAATAGCAGTTTTAGGATTAGGTTGTTTTTGGGGCCCAGAAATAAAGTTTAGTAAACTTGAGGGAATCATAAGAACTGAAGTTGGATATTGTGGTGGAATAAATAAGATAACAACTTATGAGGAAGTCTGCACAGGTAAAACTAATCATGCAGAAGTTGTTAAATTAGAATTTGACCCTGATATTATTACATACGAGAATATTATAGAATTTTTTTTTACTATCCATGATCCTACGACATTAAATTCTCAAGGTCCAGATTTTGGAACTCAATATAGAAGTGAAATATTTTTTTTGAATGATAAACAAAAACAGATTGCAGAAAAAATCATAGAAAAAACAAATAAAAAATTATCAGGCAAAGTAGTTACTAAAAGTTCTCTTTTAACAAATTATTGCCCTGCTGAAGAATATCATCAAAAGTTTTTAGAGAAAAGATAATATGTCGTTAGTGGATACTGATTGGTTAGAAAAACATTTAGATAAAGTAAAAATAATTGACTCAACATGGCATCTTCCAGATGTTAAAAGAGATGGTTTCTCAGAATATAAGAAAGAGCATATTAAGAATTCTATTTTCTTTGATATTGATAAAAATTCAAAAAAAAATATTACTCTACCTCACATGCTTGTAAACGAAAAAGAATGGGAGTTTATTGTATCTGAAATGGGGATTGAGAATAATGATGAAATTATAATCTATGATAATTCAGATGTTCTAAGTGCGTGTAGATGTTGGTACAATTTTATTTATTTCGGTCACAATCCAAAATTAGTTCATGTTTTAGATGGTGGCTTAAAAAAATGGAAAAGTGAGAAAAAGTTTACTTCACAAAATATTGAGGCTGTAAGTAAATCAATTTATTCTTGCAAAGAAAATAAGAGTCTAGTCAAAAATATAATGGATATTGAAAAAAATATAATCTCAAAAAATTTTAAATTAGTAGATGCAAGAAGTAAGGATAGATTTGAAGGAAAAGTAAAAGAACCAAGAAAAGGTTTGCGAAGCGGCTCTATACCTTATTCAATATGCTTACCATTTAGGCAATTAATTAATGCAAACAACACCTTTAAAAGTAAAGATGAAATAAGAGAGATTTTTAAAGAAAATATAAAAAATATTGATACCTCTAACGTAGTCTTTTCTTGCGGATCGGGTGTAACTGCTTGTGTTTTGGCTTTGGCTTATTCTTTAATAAATGTTAAATATATGCCCACTATATACGATGGCTCTTGGGCTGAATATGGTAAAAATTAAATATGAAAAGATCTACAAAAATTACTTCTATAATATTAATTTTCTTTTTTGTAATTGCTGCCGTGATTGTTGCAAGAACAATGATCGGAAATCATTTTAAAAAAAAATTTAGTAAAATTCCTCCTCCAGGAATTATTATTAACCTTGTAACAGAAAAGTCATTTTCAAATAAAATTAGCACCTTTGGTACGGCAAAATCAGCTCAAACAAGAGCTTACAAAGTTGAAAAATACGAAATTTTAGCTCCTCTCAATTTTAATCAAATGGTAAAAAAGGGCGAAATTATTGCTAAGTTAAAAGATAGAAATATTACAGCGCCGTTCAATGGAGTAATTGGTAAGAGAAATTTTTCAGAAGATTTAGAAGTTTCAACAACGTCCATTCTTATCAATTTTGAGGACCCATCTACCATATATTCTGACGTTAATATTCCTGAAATTTTTGCACCATTTATAAAGATTGGTCTTGATGTGGATGTTAAGGTATCTGGTCATAAAGACAAAAATTTTGTAGGATCGATTGACTCTCTAGCAAGTCGTATTAGTGAGGATACTAGATCTTTAAAAGCTAGAATAAAAATTGATAATTCAAAATTTGAAATATTGCCAGGATCTTTGCTAGAATTTTCAATCATGTATAACTTAAGAAGATCTTTAGGTATTCCTGATACTAGCGTTTTAGTTGAAGGTGACAAAGTATATATTTATAAAGTAAATGAAAAAGATATTGCAAATAAATCTGAGATTAAAGTAGGTGAAAGGTCAGAGGGTTTTATTGAGGTATTTGAAGGCATTAAAGAGGGTGAAAAAATTGTAGCTGAAGGTTTAAAGAAAGTAAGACCCAACGGTAAAATTAATCCAATTCTTAAATAATTTATGTTTATCACAGATGTAAGTATTAGAAGACCTGTTGTTGCATGGGTAATGTCTCTAATTTTAATTGTTTTTGGTATTTTTGTATTTTCTAAATTACCCGTAAGAGAGCTTCCTGATGGTTTGCAGCCTCCAGTAGTTCAAATTAAAGTTGATTATAAATCTGCTTCTGCACCAATTATAGATCAAGAAGTAACTCAAGTAATAGAGGACGTTGTAGGTGGAGCAGAAGGGATAAAAAATATCGACTCAAAATCTGAAAATGGAAGCAGTACAATTAATGTAGAATTTAATACTGACATTGATTTAGATAATGCCGCCAATGATATTAGGGAAAGAGTTGCAAGAATAGTTGACAATTTACCTAGTGAGGCGGATGCGCCACAGATCTTAAAACAAGCAGCAGGATTTACAACTACTATGTGGCTATCGGTGACATCTTCAACTTGGAGTGATTTAGAACTAGGAGATTATGTTGAAAGATATTTAGTTGACCAATTTTCAAGCGTAAAAAATGTGGGTAGGATTAGAACTGGAGGGTTAAGAGATTTAAGTGTTAGAGTTTGGATTGACCCTATCAAATTAGCAGCTAATGACCTTACTATCCAAGAAGTTGAAGCCTCTTTAAGAAAAGAAAATATTAGTCTTCCTGCTGGAACTCTTGAGGCTAGCAACATTGATTTAACACTAAATTTAGATAAATCCTATAATAATTTAGAAAAATTAAAGTCGTTACCAATCAAAAAAAATCAAAATAATATTGTTAGGCTTTTAGATATCGCAGATGTTGAATTTGGTCCAGTAACTGAAAAAAATCTGTTTAAAGCCCAGAGCAAAGAAGCACTAAATTTAACTACTGTAGGTATTGGAATTTATGCAAAAAGTGGTGCATCAACAGTGGAACTATCAAACGCAATTTCAGAAAAAATAGTAGAAGTCAAAAAAACATTACCGGAAGATCTTAATATTGAAGTTGCTTTCAATCGGGCAACATATGTTGGCGCCGCCATTGAGGAAGTTTACAAAACATTAGTAATTGCTTTTATATTAGTGATAATAATTATTTATTTATTTTTAGGGAATATTAAAGCAGTTATTGTGCCTGCTATTGCTCTACCAGTAAGTTTGATAGCTTCATTTCTAGGTATATATTTATTTGGTCTATCAATAAATATTTTTGTTCTACTAAGTTTTATTTTAGCTATAGGCATAATAACTGATGACTCTGTCATAATGACTGATGCAATTTACAGAAGAATAGAAAATGGTGAGAACTCTTTAGTGGCAGCTTATAAAGGTTCAAAACAAATTAGTTTTGCAATAATTGCCACAACTTTAATATTAGTAGCTGTTTTTTTACCTTTAATTTTTATCGATGGAATTGCTGGAACATTATTTAGAGAAACAGCAATAGCTTTATCTTTTTCAGTAGTCATTTCATCTTTTGTAGCGCTAACATTATCTCCAATGCTTGGTAGTAAATTCTTAGTTCAACAAAGTAAAAGAAATTTTTTAGTTAATAAATTTGATAAATTTTTTAAAATATTTTTAAAATTTTATCAGGAAACATTAGTTTTTTGGTTAGATAAAAAAAATACAATTATAGCTTTTATAATTCTAATTATTATTGGATCTGCTTCACTTTATATAACAACAAAAAAAGAGTTGATGCCAATGGAGGATCGTGGGGTTTATCTTGTCTTAGGTTTTACTGATGAAGGAAGTTCATTTGAATATACTGAAAAAAGAGCTGAGGATGTTGAAAAAAGACTAATACCACTTTTAGAGGGAAGTGACAGTCCATACAAAAGATTAATCATGAGAGTGCCAGGATTTGGAAGTAATAAAAATTCTTTTAATAGTTTTATAATTATTGCTTTACTAAACGATTGGAAAGAAAGAGAAAAAAACTCTCAGACGATTATGAGGCAAGCAATAGGTAAAATCGTAACTGTTCCTGAGACAGTTGCCTTTCCTATTTCTCCACAATCGATAAGAGTTTCAAGTTACAATAAGCCTGTTCAAATGGTTATTCAAGGGAGTAGTTATGATGAATTAGAAAATTTACAAAATATATTAATTAATAAGATGAGAGAAAATAAAAATTTATCTAGAATTGAGTCGGATTATTCTAGAGACAAACCAGAAATAGAATTGTTTATAAATAAAAATAGAGCTAAAGATCTTGGTATATCTACTGAGTCTATAGGTAAAACACTTGAAACTCTATATGGAGGGAAAACAATAACTAAATTTAATAAACTTGGAAAAGAATACCCAGTAATATTTCAGCAATATTTAAACGACAGAAGATCCCAAGAAGGATTATCAAAAATATTTGTTAGATCTGAAACTAATGGAAAATTAATTTCTTTATCAAATTTAGTAGAATTTAGAGAAAAAGGTTCAGCAAAAAAGTTGGCAAGGTATAATAGGCAAAAAGCAGTAACTATATCTGCAAATATTTCAGATAATTATACACTTACAGAGGCAATTTCATATTTAGAAAAAACAATTCAAGAAATTAATTCGTCAACTCAAATTTCGTGGAAAGGAAAGTCTGAAGAATTAAAGGAGACAAGTAATGAATTATTTATCATATTTGCATTAGCTTTACTTACTGCTTACCTTGTAATGGCAGCCACATTCAATTCGTTTATACACCCATTTATAATAATTTTAACTGTACCTCTTGCTTTATTTGGTGGCCTAATATTCATTCTATTTTTAAATAGTTCAATAAATATTTTTTCTCAGATTGCATTGGTTATCCTAATAGGTATTTCAACTAAAAACAGTATTTTAATTGTTGATTATGCCAACCAATTAAGAACTTCAGGTAAAAATATTTACTCATCAATCAAAGAAGCTTGTAATCTAAGATTTCGACCAATAATGATGACATCCATAAGCACTATGATTGCAATGCTACCACTAGTAATCGGAAATTTTGGACCTGGAGCAGGCGAAGCTTCTAGATTGGCTGTGGGATCAACAATTTTAGGAGGAATGATAATATCTACTTTTTTCACTTTATATGTGACTCCAACAATGTATTTAACTTTAGCAAAAAATACTAAAAGAATAGACTCTATTGATTTAGAACTTAAAAAAGAACTAACTAAAAAATAATATATTTTTTCTTATTTAGTCTTCTATTGCATTGTGAAAGTTGTTTTTTATAAATAAAAGATTGTTTTTCAACTCTTTTAGCAAGATTAATTACCTTTTTATTTTTTTTATAGTACTTAAAGTTGCCCCATCCCTCGTGATAAGCAATATATTGTTTAAAAGCATCTTTTTGAGATATGTTAAGAATATTTTTTGTCTTATTGGTGTACCAGCCTATAAAATCTACACTATCTTTAAATCTGGCCCTGGTAGCAACCTTGTTGCCAGTCTCTTTTTTATATTGTTCCCACGTTCCTTTTACAGCTTGAGAATAACCAAATGAGCTTGAGGGCCGTTTATATGGGATTATTTTAAATATTTTTTGTCTTGGTGGTTTTGCTAGCCAATCAAAACCCGACTCCCATTTGATTATTGCTAATTGAATATAAATAGGAGTGCCCCATTTTTGTTCTGATTTTTTTGCGTGTTTGTACCATAAATATCTTTCCTTAAATATTGAGCAACTATCAGATGTATTTGTAGGTATAGATGAACATCCTGCTACAAAAAACAAAATTAAAATAAATAAATTAACTTTTAATATTTTCATTGTTTAAGAAAAAATTAATAATTATTACAATCACTACCCCAGACAGATTACCAAACATATCTTGTATTTCAAAACCTCTATTTGGAATTATTAAATGAAATATTTCTAATAATATTGATAATAAGATTAAATATATCTTCAAAAAATTTAAATTTTTAGTTGTTTTAAAGGTCAAAAAACCGATAATAGATAGCATCATAAAACCATAGAAATGATTTGAAGAAACATAAAAATCAGGTGTAAATTGAGGCTGATAAAAGCAATCATTGTAAAAAATGCATCCTATGATGCTACCTGGAAATAAATAAATGAATACGAAAAAAGTATTAATTGTATAAAAAAAAATTTTATATTTTGATAAAAATTTAATCATTAAAACTATAGTTTTATTTTTAAATTGATTTAAAATAAACTCTTATGAGCAATTTAATTTTAGTAAGGCATGGTCAAAGTGTATGGAATTTACAAAATAGATTTACAGGTTGGGTAGATGTTGAATTGACTAAAAATGGTGAATTAGAGGCTAAAAAGGCTGGTAATTTAATCAAAGAACTTGGAATTAACATTGACCTATTTTATTCTTCAATGCAGCTAAGAGCAAAAAATACTATGAAGTTAATTCAAGAAATCATTGAGGACGATAAATCGTCAAAAAATTATTGGCAATTGAATGAAAGACATTATGGAGCACTAACCGGGTTAAATAAAGATGAAATGAAAGTTAAAATAGGGGAAGAAAAAGTCCATCAATTCAGACGTTCATGGGATCTTAAACCAGAACCCTTAGATAAAAAAAGTCCATATCATCCTTTAAATATTAAAATCTATGAAAATATTCCTAGCGAAAATATACCAGACACAGAGTCTTTAAAAGATACATATGATAGAGTAATTGCATTCTATCACAAAGAAATTGAAGGAAAGATAATTGATAATAATATTTTAGTTTCAGCACATGGAAACTCTATCAGAGCATTATGTAAACATTTGTTTAAATTAAATAATGATGAAATTACAAAATTAGAAATTCCAACTGGAAACCCTTTAATTATCATATTAAATAAGGATAAAGAAATTACCGAATGTAAATATTTAGATCAGGACAGAGCTAAAGATCTTTTAATTTTTTAAAAATTTTTAAATTTGTGAGATGGTAAAAATTACTCAGACTTTCAAAGCCAAGAAATCTTTCTTTTTCTAATAAAATATTCCAAATCTCCAAGATTGAAAAGTTTTGAACTGTAAAATCCGAAAATAACTTTTTATTTAAAATTTGACAACCAGTGTAAATAAATTCATTTTTATAATTTTTGGAAATTAAATTATCTTTTAGACTAAAATCTCCAATTAGATCTTTATCAAAACTTAAATTTTTTTTGACTAGTAAAAGAATATTGTCCAATGATTTAGAAAAGTATAGTTCTTCCATTTTTTTTATTTCTAAAATATGTGAACTTTGCCATAAAGTATCTGGATTGAATATTAAAAAGTCTTTATCAATTGAATGATTAATCATATTAAGTATGCCGCCACCTGTATTTAAAATACTTTTGCCATCATCAACTATTTGAATACTGCACTTAAATTTTTTTTGTTTTATGAAATTATCAATTTGATCTTTTAAGTAAAAAGTATTTATAATAACTTTCCTGATTCCTAAATCTTGAAGCAAATTTATACAATTTTCTAGCATTGTGATTTTTTTAATTTCAAGTAATGGTTTTGGTTTTTTTAGAGTTAAAGGGTTCAATCTTTTTCCATAACCTGCACATAATATTAAAGCGGTATTTATTTTCATAATTTATTTAAAGATTTTAGGCAAATTTTCCTTCATAAAATAATTAAAATTTTTAAATATATCATTGTATTTCATTCTTAAAATAATCATTTCCCAGGCATATGGAATTAACTTGAGATATTTTTTTTTGTTATCCCTTTTAGCTAAACGTGTAAAAATACCTATTATTTTTAAATTTCTTAAAACAGATAAAATTTCAAAATCATTTTTAAATTTATCAATTTTAATATCCTTATTATTATTTAAATAATAGTTATATATTTTTTTCTTAAATTGATTTGAAGTTTTTAATCTAACATCATCAACTAATGATGCTAAATCATATGCACGATTACCAATTAATGCATCCTGGCTATCAATCAAACCGATGCTATTTTGAAAGTAAATAAGATTTGATACATGAAAATCCCTATGTACAAAAGTTTGGTTTTTGAAATTTAGCTTGGATAACAAAAATTTGATATGATAGTAAAATTCCAAATTAAATTTCTTACATTGTTTTTTAGTCATTTTGCTACTCATATACCATTCACTAAAAAGTTTAGTTTCGTTAAATAATATATTATTGTCGTATTTCTTTATTTTATAAACTTTGCCTTTAAAATTTTTAATTTTTTGATCT
>MDSV01164522.1_pt1 | contig 10978 bp, 4 predicted proteins | sample 810851 | NCBI WGS metagenome assembly MDSV01 (sample SAMN05326640, study PRJNA326480) | marine metagenome | isolation source: seawater | place: Atlantic Ocean: North East | collected 2012 | reverse complement strand
GAGCCGCATGAGACTCATCCCCACCGCCGCCATGGACATGATGGCGCCGATGGAGTACTTGATGACGTCGTTCTTCGCCGCCTCGATGGTGGTCTTCATGGAGGAGATCTCCCGGTCCAGCCTCAGCTCCATGGCGCCCGTCTTGTCATCCTGCCGCTGCAGGTCGTCCCGCAGCCGCCCGCGCTCGAGGTTCAGGTCGAGCTTCTGCGACGTGGCGATCTTGTCGTGCGCGAACCGGAGCTCCGAGCGGAGCTTCTCGATCTCCGAGGTCACGACGTCCACCGAGTGCCGGCTGGAGCTCTCCGCCTCGCGCTGCCGCGACTTCATCTCGCGCTCCGCCGAGTCCACCTTCGCCTCCAACAGCGCCGAGAGCTTCTCCAGCTCGGCGCGTCCGGCGAGCGGCGCGGTGGCTTCGCGCGCCGCGCGCGCCACCTCGCGCGCGACGCCCTCGGCGACGCGCGCGTCCATGCCCGCGCGCTCCAGCGCGTGCACCATCGCGAGCGTGTCCACGTACACCACGGAGGAGGGGTACCTGTAGTAGGCGCGCGGGGTCTGGGAGGAGGACGACGACGACGCGAATGCCTCGCCGACGTCTTCGCGACGCGCCGTGTTGGATTGTAACGTCGCGTTTCCCATCGTCGCCTCCGAGCCGGTGAACATCCCCGCGGGGGACGACGCCTCTTTTGCCCCGAGCCCCGCGCGCGCGGTCTCGCCGCCCGGCTCGATCGCGCTGGAGTCCAGCGCGGCTCCCGCGGCGCGAACCTGCTCGTCCTCGAGCGCGCGCGCTCTCGCCGCGGCGTTGGAGGACTCGAAACGCGTCGGAGCCCACGCGAGCGGTCGCGAGCAGGGCACACCGGGCGCGGCGCCGCGCGCGGCGCCGCGCGAGACGTCCACGCGCGCGAACGCGCGCGACAGGCGCGACAGCGCGCGCGCCGTCGAGGCCATGTGCGACGCACTTCGGGGGAGCGACGCGCGTTCCGCAGTGAATTGCTCGAGCGCTTTTACTGTATTTGTACACGAACACGACCACGGCGCCACGCCGGTCAGCTGCTGAAACTTTCAGCTCACGAGGCCGCCGAGCGAGGAAAAAGGTTCGTGCCGCCGCCCGCGACCGCACTTTGCGACAGCACGCGCCGCGTGATGTTCTCGGCGACGCAGTCGAGCGCTCTGCGCGTGAGCGTCGCGCCGAGATGGACGCCGAGCTCGAGACGCACGTTCGGGCGGAGGAGCTTCCACGGTCTCGAGTCCTCTCTGAGTCGGGCCGGGAGGATCTCCCCCGCCGCCCGAACCGCCGCGGCGACGCGCTCGCCGTCGCGCGACGCGGACGCCCCCGTCGCGACCGCCGCGCTCGTGAGGACGCGTCGTTTCGAGATCTCGACCGACCGCGCCGCGCGCGTGAGGACGCGCGCGGCGAACTGGCCCGGCCTCGCGGACGCGGACGACGCGCCGCGCGGCGGCAGGGGCGGCGGTGCGTCGAAACCCGCGCGGGCGAGAAAGAGCGGACGGGGCGGTCGCGGCGAGAAGAGCAAGCCCCCTGGCGACTCCAGGCGCGACCGCGACGAGGGCTCTTCCGGACGAACGAGACGGGGCGGCAGTAAAGGTGGCAGAGGCGGCAGAGGCGGCAGTAAAGGCGGCAGAGGCGGTAGTAGAGGCGGTAGTAGAGGCGGCGGCGCGTCTCGCGACGCCGCGGTCGGAATTCCGACGGCGCCCTCCGACGGCTCGACGGCGTGGCGTCTGTTCGGCGTGACTCTGTCGTTGGCGGAGGACCCCGGCAAGGACAGCTTCGAGGTGACGGACGCGATCCGCGACGCCGCGGCGCGCGCGCTGGGTCTGCCGCACCTCGCGGGGAAAAGAGCCGACGGCTCGCATCTGCTCCGCGACGGCGACGGGTACGGCGTGCGGCTGGTGCGCAAATCCTGCGACGCGCGAAAGCGAAACGCCCCGGTGTTCAAGTACGTCGTCGACGTCGACGACGTCTGCGTCAACTCTGCGGTCGTCGCGACGGGCGAGATCAAGCCGCCCGTCATCGCGCGTGCGCCCAAGCGACGCGAGCGCGCGCCTCCGAGGCTTCGGGACGATGACGACCTCGAAGAGACGGACGACGACGACGACGTCTCGGTTTCGTTCGACGGAACCTCCGACGAGTCGTCGGCTTCGCTCCGCGACGACGACGATCGCGTGGTGATCGTCGGTCTCGGCCCGTGCGGTCTGTTCGCCGCGCTGGCATTGACGGAGCAAGGCGTCCCCGTGACCGTCCTCGAGCGCGGCCAGCCCGTGGAGTCGCGCGGCCGCGACATCGGCGCGCTCTTCGCGCGGCGGCGACTGAACGAGGACTCCAACCTGTGCTACGGCGAGGGCGGCGCCGGGACGTGGTCGGACGGGAAGCTCACGACGCGCATCGGGAGGAACGGCGAGGACGTGCGGAGCGTTTTGCGGGCGCTTGTGGCGTTCGGCGCGCCCGAAGGCATTTTGGTCGCGGGGAAGCCGCACTTGGGGACGGACAGGCTCGTGCGCATTCTGCGGAACGCGCGCGAATATTTAACGGCGAACGGCGCGGAGATCCTCTTCGGGCGAACCGTCGAGCGGGTGGTGTTCGAGGACGACGAAGCGGAACCCGAAGCCGCGAACGCCGTCAACGCCGCCGCGGGAACGAGAACCAAACGCGTCGTGGGTGTGTGGACCGTGCCCAACCGCGAACCGACAGCGGAGACCTCCGGCGACGACGACGCGAACAAAAAGCCGTCGCCTTCGTTCCTCCGCGCGTCGCGGGTCGTTCTCGCCTCCGGGCACAGCGCGCGCGGTCTCTTCGAAGAGATGCACGGCGACGGGATCGCGCTGGAGTACCAGTCGTTCGCGGCGGGGTTCCGCATCGAGCACCCGCAGGCGCTGCTGGACGCGTTACAGTATGGTTCGGAGCTGGCGCCGCTCGCGGCGCGCGGGAAAGGACCGCTCCCGGTGGCGGACTACCGGCTCGCGCACACCTGCGTCGGCGGAGGCGAGGACGCCGAGGACGCCGGGGACGACCGAAACAAAAAAAAACCGGCCCCGGCGCGCGCGTGTTACTCGTTCTGCATGTGCCCCGGCGGCCAGATCGTCCCGACGTCCACCGACCCGAGCGAGCTGTGCGTGAACGGCATGAGCTTCTCCGGGCGAAACTCGGCGTGGGCCAACTCGGGTCTGGTGAGCCCCGTCGCTTTCGAAGACGCGTTGGCGTTTTGCGCCGAAAAAGAGACGACGACGTCGATCGACGGCGTCGACGTCGGCGATTGTACCGACGTCGGCGACGATCTCGTGCGCGAAACGAGCGACGCGGCGTTGCTCGAACGCGCGCCGTTGCTCGGGCTGGATTTCCAGCGGAAGATCGAACGCGCCGCCGCCGTGATGGGCGGCGGCGACTTGGTGGTGCCCGTGCAGACGGCGCCGGATTTCCTCGCCGGGCGCCTCGGCGACGTCTCTTCGTTGCCCAAGTCGAGTTACCGGCTGGGCGTGAAACCCGCGCGGCTGGACCTGCTGTACCCGAAAAGCATCACGGAGGCGGTCAAAGAGAGCCTGCGCGCGTTCGAGGCGCAGATGCCCGGGTACGCCGGCCCGTCGGCGTTGCTGCACGCCCCGGAAGCGCGCACGTCGTCGCCCGTGCGCATCGTGCGCGCCGCGGAGGACGGCCAGTCCGTGACCGCCGCCGGCTTGTTTCCGGCGGGCGAGGGCGCGGGATACGCGGGCGGGATCGTCTCCGCCGCGGTGGACGGGATCCAGGCCGCGGGCAGAGTGCTCGAGGCGCTGGAGCGAGACTAAATACTCATAGCGCGGCGAGGGTGGACGCGAGGTGGAGAGTCGGAGGCGAGACGCGGCGCCGGCGAGACTGTTTTTTTTACTTTCACTCGACGTGATGATGGACGCGCGAAAAAAGCGTTTTTTGTCATTCGCACGCCGTCGTGGCCGTCCGGCGCTTTTTCGAGAGGCGAACGAGGACCAGCCCTTCGTCTCCGCGACAGGTCCGGAAGGCGACGGCGATGCGACGAGCGACGTCGCTTTCTTGGACGATGTGATGACGTGTCAGACAAACGTAAACTGTGCTGAGTCATAATAAGGCGGCGAACAAGATATTTTTGACTTGGCTTCCCGCGCACGCCTCACTATTTCGCGCGCGCCCGCGGACGTCTTCGCGACGCCCACGCTCGCGAACGACACGCCCACCCGCCGCTCTCGCGCTCGTGCCTCGCCAGGCCCGCGCGAAGCCCGGCGCCGCGCCGAGCCGCTCACGCCGCGTCTCTTTCCTTTCTTGTTTCTTTTTCCTCGGACGTTCGCGAAGCTTCGCTCGAACGCCACCCTCCCCGCAGACGCGCGCCATGCCCGCGCCTCCCCCCTCCCTCGCGGCGTCGCCAAGGCGGCGCCCGATGCGCTCGGCGGCTCCGGGCGCGTCACGCCGGGGTCGTCGCGCGCGCGCCGAGCGCGCGTCGCGCCGACGACCGCCCGTTCAAAGGAAAAACGCCTTTCTCGGAAAGGCGTCTCTCGGAAAAGCCTTTCTCGTCGTCGCGGCGTGCGGCGCGCTCGCGACGGCGGCTGAGGGCGCGGAGACGCGGAGCGTGCATAGACGGGCGGACAGACAGACAGACGGGCGAACGCGAGAGCGAGAGAGCGCGGAGAGGGTGACGAGAGAGACGCGTGGGAGAGAGACGGAAGCGATCGTGAAGCGCGTCGCGACTCGACTGGTGCGATGGAACAAGGCTCGTCACCGAAAAAGCCTCTCGCAGTTGCAGCTGAGCCTCATCGCTCATCTGACGTGCACTTTCGACGCGTCGCACTTTTTTCTAATCTTGATGTCCGTCGTGTCCTCGTCCCGTGTTATCCGCCGGCCGACACACCGCTCCGCGCGCGGCGTGCGTCCTTCGCGTCGAGGAGGCGTCAGCGGGACGCGCTCGATGCTCCGAGGCGCGATGTCCGTCACCGCGGCGCTCCCCGCGGTGCCCCACGCGGTGGCACGGAGGGCGCATCCGGTGCGTTCCCCCAGATGGGGCGGCGGCGGTTCTTCCCACCGCCGACACCGGCCGGCGGTCGCGGAGAGGGCGTGGACGACGGGGCCGGAACTCCGAAGGCGAGCCCCACGCGCATCGCCGCGGACGGCCGTCGGCGCGCGTTCGTTTCGGTCGTCCGCGCGTCTCGCGTCTTCCCGCGACGACGACCCCGGGTGCGCGGCGTCGCGTTCGGGCGCGAAGACGCCAGCCGAGGAGCCGGCGGACGACGCGACGCGCCGGCCGCGAGGCGTGGTGAACGGCGTGGAGTGGGCGAGCGCGCGCGTTCTGGAGCTCGACGCGAACGTCCCCGGGTGGTGGTCGTTCCCGCACGAGAAGGACGCGGACGGGCGATTCGCGGTTCCCGCGGAGTCCTTCTCGTTCCGCGACGATCGGTGGACCGGGTGTGTGCGCGAAAGCCTGCGGCCGCCGAGAGACGCCCCCCCGCCGCAGAAGCTGTCCATCGCGCCCATGATGGAGTACACCACGCCGCACTTCCGCCACCTCGTGCGCCTGCTCACCGCGAACACCTGGCTGTACACGGAGATGGAGGTGGACCAGACCCTGCGGCACACCGATCATCCGCGGCTGGACCGGTTTTTGGATTTCCCCGTCGCGGGGCATCCCACCGCCCTGCAGCTCGGGGGCAGCGACCCCGAGCTTCTCGCGGTCGCGAGCCGCGTCGCCGCGCCGTACGGCTATGACGAGCTGAACCTGAACTGCGGCTGCCCGAGCCCGAAAGTCGCGGGCAAAGGCAACTTCGGCGCGAGCCTGATGCTCGACCCTTCGGCGGTGGCCGAATGCGTCGCGGCGATGGCGGAAAACTCGGGGGGCGCGCCCGTCACGGTGAAGTGCCGCGTGGGGGTGGACGACGTCGACTCGTACGACGCCCTGTGCGCGTTCGTCGAGCGCGTCGCCGCGGTGATGCCGAAATGCCCGTCCGCGAACGGCAAACCTCTGTTCGCGATCCACGCGCGTAAAGCGCTTCTCAACGGGTTGTCGCCGGCGGAGAATCGCGCCGTGCCGCCGTTGCGGTACGAGTGGGTGTACGCGCTGGCGCGCGACTTTCCAAACGTCGCCTTCGCGCTCAACGGGGGGATCGTCGATCTCGAAACCGCGGTCGCGATCGCGAACGGTGATGACGGCTCGATCGACGGAAACGCGCTGATCGGCTCGATGATCGGCCGGCAGGCCCACGCCGATCCGTGGAACACGCTCGCCACCGCGGACGTCGAGGTGTTCGGCGCGGGCGCGAATCCGAAAACCGCGACAAGCCGCCGCGCGTTGCTCGAGGCGTACGGCGCGTACTGCGACGCGACGCGCGGAAGGTTCGGAGTCACGAAAGACGGATACGCCGTGCCTTCCATCAGACACCTCGTGCACCCGTTGCAGAACCTGTTCTACGGCGAGCCGAACGCCAAGCGGTGGCGTCGCGCGATGGACGAAGCGCTCAAGCGCGACGCCAAAAACCCCGACGCGACCGTGTCCGAGCTCATCGAGCGCACGCTGCGCGAGGGCGGGGTGAGCGACGAGACCCTGGACGCGCCGCCGGGGCGACGCGGCGTTTCTCATTCCGCCGACGAGGGACACGACGAAACGCGCCTCGCGGAGGCGATAAGGCGCCGTTACGCGAACGCCGCGGAGAAGTTGCGTTCGCCGCCGCCGCCGCCGACGAGGACGGAGGCGACGAACGAAAGCGCGTCGGAATCGCCCGCGCGGTGAGACGACGACGAAAGATGACTTCATTCCTCTTCGCGACGTATACGCGACGCGTATCGATACATGCGCGCTGCTTCTTTTCTATGATATACATGTGCGTGTGATACATGCGTCTCGCGCCGCGGCCGCTAAGGTAGATTCGAGACGCCTCGAATCTAAAAAATGTACTACTGTACGTACTGTACTTGTCGTTGATCACCCTTCACGCCGTCCCGGCGCACCTCTTGCTCGCCGGCTCCGGTGTGAGACTCGTCAGACTCGAAAACCGCGAGGCGTCTCCGAACGGGCGCTTCACCGAGTCCTCGTCCTTCATGCCGTCCCAGCACAAGATGGCGGCGCGCGTGCGCGCCAGCGCGGCGGGGGTCTGGGCGTTCCGCCTCGAGGGCGACGCGGTCGCGCCGCTTCTTTTGCGCTCTGCCTCCTCCGCCTCGCTCGTCAGCTCGTGCAGCTGCCGGAACCGCGCCTCGGTTTTCTTGATGAGCTGTGTGAGCACCTCCGTGCTGTAGAACGGCTGCTGCAGCGCGGACACGAGGAACGGACTGCGCAGCCGCAGCGACCCCGACCGCTTGTCGTGTTTCTTCAGGATCTTCACCAGCGCCGTGTAATTCAAAGACGTCCAGTGCTCCAACAGCACGAGCTCGCCGTGGAAATCGGCGAAGGCTTTCGTCGCGTCCTTCAGTTCGTGCATCGTCGCGTTTTCAGAGAGAGAGGCGGTCGCGGCGAGCTTCCCCGTCTCTTTATCCACCAGCTTGTGGAACCGCGTTCCAAGCACTCGTTCGCGCATCACCAGGTCCTCCTCGGCGTTCATGAAAAACTCGTTAAACTTTTTCAACTCGTCGTTCAGCGTCTTGACAAACGCGCGCTGTTCGGCGGTGAGCGCGATGAGCGCTGTCTTTGCGCTCGGCGAACGCTTCTCCGCGCCGCTCGCCGCGGGCGCCGAACCCTCGGGCGTGTCCTCCTTCGCCGCGCGCGGCTCTGGGATGTTCTTCAGGCATTTCTTCAAGGTTTTGTAGCACAGGAACTGCGTTTTTGTTCAGGAGACGGGGGGCTTCGTCAGCGACGGGGAGCGGGCGGGGTCGGGCGCGGCGCGTCGCGCGGCCGGGCGGGTGTGGCGTCGGAGCCACTCCGCGCGTGCCCGTGCGGCGTCTCGCGCGAGCTCGAGCGGGACGCGAGACGCGGAAGGTGCGGACTCGGCGCGCCGCGCGGACAGCGCGCGAGCGCTGCGGCGCCGCGTGAGCGTCTTTGGCTGTTTTCGAGGGATGACCCGCGCGGCGCGTGAACGCACCTGGTCGGAGACGCTGGGGTGCGTCTGCTCGATGACCTGTTGAAACCTGTGTCCGAACTTCATGGTGTAAGGCAGAGGCCCGGCGGAGGTCCGGCGGTCGGTGGGAGACGACGCGCGCGCGCGGCTCCCTCTGCCGACCCCGCTGCCCGAGCCGCTCGGTACGCCCAATTGGAATATTCCGTCTCGAAATTCATTTTTTCCCCACTGATGGGACGTACCAACCGCCCAACGGTTTATCGATCTGTCGAAAGCGGGACGACGCGGGAAAACGTATGACGTTCGTGCTGTCACAGTTTCAAGACGTATCTCATCAAAAGCATCAATCAAAACCATGTGTTGTTTTCTTCTCGCCAATACCGTCGCGGCGCGACCGTCGGCGCGCGCGCGTCCCTGTCCATGGTCAGCGCCTTTTCCAGGTCCACCACCGCCGTGCTCCTGTGCGCAGTCTCCCCTTCCCCCGCCGCCGCCTCGGCGTCCGCCAGCGAGGCTTCGCGGACCGCCAAGCCCAGCGCGCGCAGCGCGCCGGGCAACCGGTCGCGAAGCGCGTCTCTGTCGTCCATCCACTCGGACAGGGGCGTTAAGAACGCGCCGTGCGGCCTGTTTTCCCGGTACGCGGGCTGCTTTTCCGGCACGACGAGGTACTTCGCCATGGTCGCCGCGTCGAAATCCCACAGGAACGACGTGTGGTGCACGAATCTCGTCTTCGAGATGGACTGCGCGTTGCCTCCGACTTTCAGAAACGTCGTTTTCGTCATCTTCGCGTCTCGCGTCCGTCGGACGCCGCGCGGCGGCGGCGGCGCGGAACCTTCCTCGTCGTCGTCGCGAATCGGCGCCGTCGACGTTTCCGTCGCGACGACGTAGTCGTTCTCGTGCAGCCGCCAGTTTGGGATGTCGCGGAACACCCCCGAACTGAGCTTCCCCGGAACGCCCGCGTACAGATCCCGCGTCCATCTCATGAGCGGACGCGGGAACAACGGCGTGTCGGGGATGGCGTCGCCGTTCATCACGAGGCTGACGAACTGCGTGTCCGCGTCGACCACCACCGTTCCCCCCCCGCTGAACCGTTTGATCGTCAAGATGTCGTCCCTGTGCGCGGCGGCAACGTCGATCAGACGGTGGGGCTTGCCGGATATGCCGAGCACGATCGCCGTCCGCGGCGCGCCGTCGTTGACGATGACCCAGTTCTCCGCGTTCGCGCGGAACAGGGCCTCTTCCAGCCGTAACTGACGCAGCACGCACAGACCCCGCGTGCGCACCAGCCGGACCACGTTCGACGCCGCGGGGGTGGCCATCGCCGCCTCCCACGCACGGCACAGAGAAGCGCTCGAATCCAACCCCCCGACCCCGAACCGGGCGTCACGCGCCCGCGCGTCTGCGAAAAGATGCCGACGTTTCGATCTCGTCTTCTCCTCGCGACCGCGTGACATGCGTGAATTGTCCTCGCGCGCGGCGGCGACTCGCAAGTGCAGGCGGCACAAAAAGCCGCGGCTTCGAACGCGCGGGCGGCACACGCGTCGCGCGCCGCGGTTTCGACGCGCCCTCCGGCGCCGCGCGGGTGCTTCCGGCCGCGTCCGCCATGGCGCAGTACGGGAGCGAGCCCGACGACGGGGGCTCGCTCGCGGGCTCGCCCGCGAACTCCTCCTTGACCGGCGACAAGCTCCGCAGGAGGCCCGCGCACTCCAGGAAGGCATCGGTGGAGTCCCTGGACCTGGAGAACGACACCCTGCTCCCCGCGGCGCTGGAGCGCCTGCATATCCTATCCGGGGCGACGGGTCCCTCTTCCTCCGGCGCCGGTCGCCCGGCGCGCGGCCCGCGAGCCCCCCTCGGCGGGGGCGCCCCCGCGAGGGAGTCCGTCGCGTCCGCCGACGAGGCGGTGGCGCGAGACGGCTCGAGCGGCGCATCTTCTCGAGCCTTCTCCTTCTCGGCGGAGGTGACCTCCGCCGAGAAGCCTCTCGCGTCTCCGTCGACGAAGGTCCGCGCGATCGTCCACACCGGAGGGGCGCTGGTGGATTCGCCGGACGGGAGCCGGGGTTACAGGGGGGGGGACACGAGACTGGTATCCATACGGCGGGGCGTCGCGTTCGACGCGCTCGCGGCGCTGCTGGAAGACGACGACGTCGCCGACGACGCGTCCGACTCCGAGGCGGCGAAGATCGCCTCTGCCGCGCGACGCAAAAGACGACGTGTGTACTATCGCGACCCGAACGACGGCGTGACGCTGTTCCGCGTCGCGCGCGACGCCGACATCGACGAGATGTTCGAGGAGTGGGATCGGCGGATCGCCGCGCTCGGGTCCCTAGAGGCCATCGCCGCCGAGAGGCTGGCGGTGTACGTGGCGGAGCGACCGAGCGGAAGCGCTTCCGACTCGGAACCCGGCGGGACGCCGCTCGCGAACGGCGACGGCGCGGTGGGGCCCGCCGCGAACGACGCGCCGCGAACGTCTCGCCCGAAGACGTCGAACGCGTCCGACGCGTCGGCGTCGGCGTCCGTGGGACTGGAGAACGTGCCGAGCGCGGAATTGACGCTTGTGCACAGACTCGGCGGCGGCGCGTTCGGCGAGGTGCACCTGGCGCTGTGGCGCGGGTCGGAGGTGGCGGTCAAGTTCCTTCACGCGCAGCGTAGGTTCATCAGTCGCGGAGAACGCGCGAGAGGGCCGGGCGCGGAGAAAGCGCGAGAGGCTCGGGCGCGGACCGAAGCTACGGAGTTGGACGCCGGCGCTGGCGCGAGTCTGTCCGCGGGCGAGAGCGACGAGGACGGTGAGGAGGACGCGGCGGACGCCCGCGAGGCGCTGGCGTCGCGCGAGAGCTTCCTGAAGGAGGCGCGGGTGATGGCCGCGCTGCACCACCCGAACGTGGTCTTCGTGTACGGCGTCGTGGACGACGGCGACCGCCTCGGCATCGTCGAGGAGTTCATGCGGTCGGGGAGCCTGCGGCGGCTGCTCAACCTGCACGTCCGCGAGGCGAAG
>MDSV01005671.1_pt1 | contig 10978 bp, 7 predicted proteins | sample 810851 | NCBI WGS metagenome assembly MDSV01 (sample SAMN05326640, study PRJNA326480) | marine metagenome | isolation source: seawater | place: Atlantic Ocean: North East | collected 2012 | reverse complement strand
GGAGGTGGCTATAATCTCCAGCCAGACACATGACCACCCTCTGGACCGCCATGAGCCTGCCTTGACCAGAGAAGAGTTGCTGGGACTTGTAGCTGCGGCCCGCGAGGTTCGAATTACCGAGGAGATCAAGGAATACATAGTGGCTGTGGTCTCGGCGACCCGAGGATGCAAGGAGGTCCGATTGGCAGCCAGCCCCCGTGCCTCTCTTGCTCTTATGCGAGTCTCGCAGGCTCTCTCTCTCTTTGAGGGGCGTGATTTTGTTGTGCCAGAGACAATACAGCAGCTTGCAGTTGATGTTATCGCCCACCGGCTAGTGGTTGAACCGGAGGCAGAATACTCCGGGCGGTCTGGCCGTGTGATTGTAGAAGAATTACTCCAGAGCATTCCGGTTCCCTCCTGAGATGGTATCTGGCTTCAGAGAAAAGAGGGTAGTCAATGAGTCGCCGTAACACTGCCTTCCCAGCGGCACCCAAGGTCTCATGGTTCTATCGTGTTCTCTATCGGAGTTACTCCCGGGGGTCGATCGTCTCACTGTTTTTCAACCGCAGGGTTACTCCTGTAGGCTGGGGAATTCTTTCTCTACTCCTGCTTACTATGATTCTTGGAGTGGACTTCTCCAAATCGACTCTTTACCAGCTGTTCGCTCTTATTCTGGGCGCATTAGCGGTTTCGCTGGGATGGGCTTGGTGTCGTCGCGGACGTTTAACAGTGGAGCGGGAGTTGCCAAGATATGCAACGGTTGGAGAGAGCTTTTCTTATTTTGTGACGGTCACAAACAGAGGGCGGCATGCGCTGCGGGGATTTTTTCTCGATGAATGGCCCCCAGATGCAAGACCAAGTCTGTTGAGTTTTGCACGGATCGGAGAGCCGGGCGAGGAACGAAGAAATGCTTTTGACAGGTTTTTCGTGTATTACCGATGGCGTTGGTTACTTGAACGACGGCTGCTCTTTGAAGGGGGAAGAGGAATTGGCCAGAAGATGGTTGGTCCTGGTGATTCTGTGAGAGTGAGAATGGAGCTCCTTCCACGAAAACGTGGTCTCATTCCACTAAGCGACCTTCGACTTCGCCTGCCTGATCCCCTGGGCCTGTTTCAGCGCTGTCGTAAAGTGCTTAGCGGGGATGATAGTGTTATAGTATTCCCGCGCTACTACCGTCTGGCCCCCATGAAATTTTCAGGTCAGGCGTGTTTCGAGCACGGTGGAGATGCTCTTTCAAATACTGCCGGACAAGCAGGGGACTTCCTCGGGCTTCGAGATTATCGGAGTGGAGACCCCATGCGCCGAATTCACTGGAAGGGCTGGGCACGGACCGGGCGCCCGATTGTGAGAGAATTTGAGGATGTGTCCCTGCCGCACTATGCGCTGATCCTCGATAACTTTGTAGAGCATGGAGACGAGAATCTTCTGGAGGATTCCATTTCCGTGGCGGCTTCCTTTGCGAGGGCTATTGACACAAGGCATAATACGCTGGATCTGGTTACGATGAAAGATGAGGCCGTTGTCGTCCGGGAAGGACAGGGGGTAGGGCGGTCGGAAAACATCATGAAGGCTCTAGCGGAGATTGGGGGAGAACCGGAGGAACGTCTTGAAGAGCTGGAGAAGGTCATCATAAGTCACCGCGAAAGGCTGACCGCAGGGATCGTAGTGTTTACGGGGTGGAGCCTCGCTCGGGCAGATTTTCTGAGACGCCTGGCGATGACGGGGCTGGAAATGACGGCTCTGATCCTCTGCAGGGATGCCTCGGACGTCCGTGCTATAACCGAGGAAAGGCCAATGCCTTGTCGTCACCACCTGCTTGAGCCGCCGGCAATCGAGGAGGAATTAATGAAACTCCAGCTATGAAGGATAATCTCCGGCACTTTCATGAGCCGCCCCGAATTCTTGAGGGTGGGGCTCTGCTTTTCTGGGGTGGGGTGACGGGTCATCCGGTAATTGGACTTCTCTGCGCTCTTCTGGTCGAGGCGCGCTCATGGACAGCCCTTCGCTGGAAATTTGGCGAGCGTGGTTTCGTTCGCGCCTGGTATCTTTCTATTGGGATGGGCCTAGTTGCCTCTGTCTGGGTCTGGCTGGAGAGTGCGAGTCCGATCTTTCTTTTTGAGGCTCTCGAGTGGGTTCCACTGTGCCTGTTACCGGTGATTCTTGCCCAGAATTACGCCACTGAGTCGACTATGCCACTCAATACTTTTTCGGTAGTGGCCAGGCGAAAGATGCTGATTGATCGGAAGGCAGGTCGGGATGTGCGACCAATTCAGGTTCACATCGGCTACCCCTATCTCTGCTTTGTCATGGTTGCTTCAGCCATGACTCGAATTGACGAGATAGCTTTTTTTGCGGGAGCAGGGATCCTGATGGCGGTATCCTTGTTTTTTGCCAGCTCGGTCAGCATGTTGAGGCCAGCCAGAACCGTGATTGCACTGTTCCTAGTGGTCATCTTTGGGGCAGGAGGTTCGGTAGGTCTGAAGGCCCTGTGGATGCGTCTCGATAGCCCCTACAGCCGGATGGGAGGAGGGTTCACCTCCGGAGACCTATCCCAGACCGCGATTGGGAAGCTCGGAACACTCAAGCAGTCCAAGGGAATCAGGTGGCGAGTGCAGGAGGCTCCGGTGGAGGAGCCACGCCTTTTCAGGGAAGCAGTCTACAACCACTACTCGGATGCCCAGTGGTGGCATCGGCCGGTTCCTGAGAGAGGTGGAGATGGCGGAGGGAGATGGATGGAAGTCAGGAGAAAGAGTAAGCAGGAGAGCAGTGAAGTCGATAAGAGGGAGGGAGACTACGAGCCGTTGTGGGACCGCGTATCAGAGGATGGGGCTCGTGAGTTTGCTTTTGACGAAAAGGAGTTTGCACGGGACCCAGACAAGCGGCGCAGACTCACCGTTAAAGGGAGGGTCGATACCAAAACGCCCCTTCCACTTCCGGATGATGCACAAAGGCTTTCCGGGTTCCAGGTCACGGATGGAGGGGTAGATGTCAATTCTCTGGGCACTGTCCGCCTCGAAAACCCTGATCACGGAGTCGCTTCCTTCGAGGTATTTGTTGGAGGTCGCCCTCTGCATGAAGCATTACCTGATCAAGAGCGTGATTTGCAGGTCCCTCTGGCCGAGCGTGCTCCCGGGCGTCTCGACACCAATGAGCAGTGGGTAGAAGATCCCGAGCGGGAGGGTATTCGCGATGTTTGCGACGCATGGGGACTTCGAGGGCTTTCCGCGGGCGAGGCCGTTCAGGTCATCAGGGATAAATTTTTTAGTAGCGAATTCACCTACAGCATGTTCCTGAGGAGTGAGCACCCGAGCCAGAAGAGTTCGGCTGTTGCAAGGTTTCTCTCTGACACAAGGGTCGGGCACTGCGAGTATTATGCCACTGCGGCGGTGTTGCTCCTTCGCGAGGCTGGAATCCCTGCTCGGTATTGTGTCGGGTATTCCGGACAGGAAAAAAACGATGATGGAGAATGGCTGTTGCGGGGAAGCCATGCTCATGCGTGGTGCCGGGTATGGCATGGAAAAATTCCTCCCGATGAGATTCCTGATGGAACAGACCTCTTCTCCTACGGGCGCTGGAAGGACTTCGATGCAACTACTCCTCGATGGCCTGAGCTGGAGGGGTCAGGGGAAAAATGGTCTCAGCAGTTGGTCGACTGGTGGCACAACATCCGGGAGGATGCCCTTATCTGGAGGACCTCACCAGGGAACGCCGGAAAAATTAACTGGGTTCTCCTAATAGCGGGGGCGTTTATGGCGGTCTACCTTACCGTGCGCCTGTGGAAGGATCGAACACGTCAGGATGGTGATCCCGGGTATCGTTGGAAGGGAGAAACAAGGCATACTGCTCTCCATGAATTGATTCCCCCAGCAGAGAAACTTCTAGGGCCACGGGGTGAGGGCAGGACATTCAGTGAGTGGATTCTCGGCTTGCTGAGGTTTTTCCCCGGCCTCGCTCCTGACTTGCACCGAGCTTTGGGCTTCTATTGGAGAGCACGTTTTGATCCTGCAGGACTCTCGCAGGATGAGACCGCAAAATTCGAAGAGCTGGTTGAAGAGATAAGGAGGCGTCTAAGCACGGAGAATGGCTTGCCTGCTGAAGCCAAAAGCGTGATTTCGAGCGGATAAACAAAGCCACGGGAAGGAGCGGCTTTCTGGTCGGGGTGACAGGATTTGAACCTGCGACCTCGTCGTCCCGAACGACGCGCGCTACCAAGCTGCGCTACACCCCGATTGTGGGGCGCGAAGGATGGGCATTATCCGGAGGTGGGCAAGGTGAAATCCCTCTCTCGCCAGATTGCTGCGTGGGGTAGGCCCAAGGCGATTACAGCTGGTTCTTAATGTCGGCCCATTCTCGAAGGTGGAGCCAGAGAGAGTGGATGCCACGGCCTATTTGAAGGGATGTATTGGTTGTGCAGATTGCATCCGCCCTTCAAATGCTGCTGCGGAGATGCAATTAATTTGCATTTGATTTTAGCCTATCTCTGATGGTAATCAGTCCCCAGTGGAACACGCGCGCAATACTCCTTTTTCCATGCCTTGGTCATTCTGGCCGATTGGTGGGGATCGGATCGGGGTTTTTGCCTCCGTGCTATGCGCAATTCACTGTGCGGCAACCCCCTTCCTGTTACTGTTTCTCCCGGTATTTGGGAAAGTATGGGCGCATCCTGCCTCGCACTGGATCATGGCTCTCCTTGTGGTTCCGCTTGCTGGAGTGACTGTAGCTACAGGTTACAAACGGCACCGCAGAAGGTGGGTCATTGCGAGTGGAGTGCTGGGCATCGGATTTGTCCTTCTGGGGGCCGCCGCACCAGGTTTTGAATCGAAGTCCGGACAGGATACGAATACTTTTTCCGTCGCAGGGGGGCCAGAGAGCGGCTCGGAAGGTGCTGCAGCCGATTCCGAAAGCTGCGCAAGTCTCTCCGAATGTGAGGAGAGCGCCGGTCAGGAGCCTTCGGAGTATGCGGAAATGGCCTCCACGGAGGGTGATTCAGGCTCAGCTTCGGGAGAGTGCGTTGATGCGTGCTGCCCGTCTATTCAGGCAACGGCAGAAGGAGGGTGGAAACTCCATATTCCTCTGGCGAGTATCCTGACGACGATCGGGGGGCTTTTCCTGATCGCTACGCACATTGGCAACCTTTGCCGGTGTGCCTGTTGCGACACAGAGAAAGCGGTTGCTTGAAGTAACCGTCGTTTGTATTGCTCTCCACATCATGAAAGACGATTGGCAATTTGCCCCACGCAGCAGCGTCGAGCAGGTAGAGGAGGGAGATGTTCTTGCTCCGAAGTTCGACGAGCACGGCTTGATGCCCTGTATCACTCGTCATGCCGCGACTGGTGAGATCCTGATGTTTGCCTTTATGAACGAGGAGGCGCTGAGGCTCTCTATCGATACCCGGCAGGCTCATTACTGGTCACGATCAAGGCAGAAACTCTGGAAGAAAGGGGAGACGTCTGGGATGCGTCAGAATATCCAGCGAATCCTGATCGATGATGATCAGGACTGCCTTGTTCTGGAGGTCGCTCTGACCAGTCCGGATGCTGGAGGCGAAGAGGCGTCCTGCCACGTTGGCTATCGGAGCTGTTTCTATCGAGAGATCGTTGAGGAACAGGAGGGTCCAGCTCTCCGTTTTATCGAATCTGAAAAGTCTTTTGATCCCGAGGCCGTCTACGGGGATACGCCCAATCCGACGCAGCTCTGATCTTGGCGAGGCATGCCTTCTCCCAGACCGCTTCTGCTCGTCGCTGGGTTCCTTGGAGCCGGGAAGACAAGCTTGATCCGGTCTTTGCTCGCTCAGTTCCAGCGTAGAGGAATCAAAGCGGACGTGATCCTTAACGATATAGCTAATGCGAATATTGATGCCGCAAGTATCAACTCTGACCATGCTGCGAGCATCTCACCGCTTGCAGCCAGCTGTGCCTGCTGTGAAAGCCTCGAGGAGTTAGTTTCGCTCTGCCGGACTGCGGCCGAGGGGAAGGGGGATTTGCTACTGATTGAATTGAATGGTACGGCTGATCCACTCGGCTTGCTTGAATCTTTCGCGCTGCTCCGGGAGGAGTTACCTTTCTCTCCCATGATCCACGTATGTGTGATAGATGCCCGGCACTGGGGTAAGCGAGGCGAGCTTACCCCGCTGGAGGAGCGGCAGATGACTGGTGCTGGGCTCTATCTTCTATCGCATGAAGACCTGGTCACGAAGACTGAGACTGATGCAGTCGGGGCGGTCGTCGGGGAAAATTTTCCGGACTCACGACAGACGAATTTTAATCAGCTGGCTGAGGCCCTCATTTCCGTGGCTCTTGAGACCACGACGGATGGTGTTTCGTTCTCTCCCGAAGAACCTCAGCCTCTCCCTGCTGGACGTAGTCACGATCATGTCCACCTGCTTTCGCATCAGGTTCGAGGATGCGAGATTTCCCTGCCACCCAAAGTGCGTCGAGCGAGTATTGAGCATTTGTTAAGGAATCTGCCCGGCGGGGTGCTTCGGGCCAAGGCTCTAGTCAAGACTGTTGAGGACCCGGGCACCCGGTGGCTCTTTGAAAGATGTGGTCGTGAGGTGTCTCCGTCGCCTATTCCTGTTCCCGGTACACCGAGCGTCTCTTCCTCCCTCCTTTGTATGGGGGTGGATTTAGATTCAGCAGCAATCAGGCTGCTGGTTTCCGAAGAGTTTGGATATATCCCGGGAGCGAGCGATTAAATCTCGAAGGAAGAACCTGTTGAGTTACCTCAAGGATTAGAAAACTCTTAGATGATCACGTATACCTACGAGACCATTCCGGCCGATTCTTCAGAGGACCGTGAGCGTTTTGAGTGGCGGCAAAGTATCCACGAGCCTGCACTGGACGTTCACCCCGAAACCGGGGTCCCTGTCCGCCGGGTGATCACCGGAGGAGTTGGATATTTATCCTCTGGAGGAGACTCTACGGAACGAAGCTGCTGTCGGGGTCCCTGTGGGTGCTAGAATCGGGGGAGGTTCTCCTGAGCCTTTGCCAGCTTCTTGGTGAGAGCGATTCGCTGAAAGTGCTCAAGGGCGGGGCTCTCGGGTGCTATCGATGATCTTTTGCAAATCGAAGGTCTCAACGTCGGATTCATGGAGGACGATGGTGTAAGCCAGCTTGAATTTCTGCCCCTTTTTCACAGTCGTTGTGATGTAAGGCTCCCGCCGTTCCTCTGGTTGCTTCGGGAAGGGGTTTGATGCGAGTAAGCCATAGTCGCGGCTGTGGGACCAGCTCCTGCGTGAGTTTTCCGGATGAGGAATCACCATGATTCCGGCCCGTTTTCCTTCTACTACACCGGAGTAATCGATCCAGCGAAAGTTTTGGCCCCATGTCCCGTTTCCGTTCTGCCCTCCTTGGTTATTGAGAATTCGACCGTTGCCTCCCGTGACGCGGAGGGGACTAGCTATGCGGAGGGAAAGTCCACTCTCTTCCTGGTCTCCAAAGAGGAAATCCGTGTCATTGTTGTAGAAGGTAGCTTTCCAAGTGATTTCTATGCCTGCTGGGATACGACGAAAGCGGTAGCTTGTGTCCTGCAGACAAACCGTTCCCGTGCCTTCCCTGTTCAGATAGCGATCCCGAGTTGAGAAGCTTGCCTCCCGTCCTGAGCTTGTCGGTCTCTCCAGGTATTTTTCGAACTGCACTTTTGAGGTTAATCGCCAGTAGTCGTTACCGTCAATCCAACCAAAGCTCATCCAGAGGCCGGGGTGCATGAGGGGATGAATGATGCGCTCGGCATCGCGGGAGCTCGGATCAAGATCATCGGGTCGGCGGGCCGGGAAATTTCGGGTGACCTGTATTCCAGAGGGAGTACGCATGTTCACGAAGGCACGGCGGGTCAATTGCTCGTGAGCAAGGATGTAGGTCGCTATCTGCGTTTTTCCCAGCTCGAGATGCAGTTGGGCCCCTTCCTCGCGGAATTTGAAATTCTCCTCGTTGTCCGTGATTCTTTCAGGTTTTTTTAAGTTCATCAGCCAGGCCGTCAGGTCGGCTAATTGCTGACGATTCATGATGGCGCCAAATCCGGGAGGCATTGCTGAGATCGGAAGGCTCTCTCGACTCAAGATGTTGGCCCTTTCAATCGTGGCAGTTTTCCCTCCGAGCATGGCTATAGTGATGCGTTTGCCTGTCTCCTCGAGAACGACTCCGGTATAGGATTCGCCGCTACGTGTGGAAATGACCTGTGCGGCGAAACCTTCCACGATGCTGGCACTAGGCTTGAGAATGGATTCCAAGAGTACTCTGGCGCTTGCGCGTGATCCAATTTCGCTAAGGTCGGGCGCGTGATTATTACCGCGCCCCTTAACCTGATGGCAAGAGGCACAATTCGCTCCGTGGACGCTGAAAAAGAGATCCTGACCACGCTCGAGGTTGGCCCCTTCAAGGAGCGGCAGAACGGACTCGACGGTGGCTACCTTCCCATCAGGAGCAAGGATCTGGGGTTGAACAGCGATGATGTAGTTTCCCTTCCTCGCCTTGATTCCATCTCGACTTGCCCCGAGAGTGACGGGGCCGGAGGGGAGCTCAGCACGGTAAACCTTCAGTCTTTTGGGATCATTGCCCTTGATCACGAGGGAAGTGGGTTTCCACTGTGAGCGCGCCCACCTCGGCATGGATTCGGCGCGGGCATCGTCAATAAGGTATACCGTTGAAGGATACTTCAGGTTCAGACTGACGGTAATCCCGGATTCCGAATCGGCATCCTCGCAGGCGGTTTGAAGAAAAGTCAGGCCTTCGAGCTCCGGAGGAACATGGGTCAGGAGATAGGGGCGGTCGGTGTAGCAGGCTGCGCCGCGACGCAAAGTGGCAGCCCGATACGCATGGCCACTACTTGCCCGAACATTCGAGAAAGGAATTGCCAGAGGCTCTGGCGGCTGGACCTGGCCCGTTGCAGCAAGGGGGCGTCCACGATGTTCGAATTGATGTTTTCCCCCAAGACGGCGGGCGCTGAGATCGGCAATGGCAGCATCCTTGTCCTTTGTGTGGGGTTCAATTTCCTTTTTGGATAGTGCATCTTCCTCCAGAAGGCCGAGGAGAGCTGCAAGGCGGATCGATGCACGACGATCACCAAGAAGCGTTTTGCGCTGGTTTTTGGGAAGCAGGTCCATGAGGGCTCCCCACGCTGCGTAATAGACAATTCGATCAGATTCACGGGCCGCCAAATTGAGGAGAGCCGCTGTTGAGTCGGAGGCTCGAAGTTCTCTCAGAGCGATTACAGCCGCTAATCGAACCTTCGGTTCCTCGTCTGAGAGCGCTTGTCGGATGGCTGGGTGCAGCCTCCCATTGAAGGCAGCAACCCGAATCGACTGGATCTTCCGGTTGGTGTTGTCCTCGAACCAGCCCTCGGGATTGATTCGACCAATGGTCCAGACCAGCCAAGTTTCGAGGGCGACGGAAAGGTCAGGCTTCCGGAGGGCAGCACGGAGGGAGGGCTCGATACTTTTGCCTCGCCGGATCAGCTCCTCCTGGGCGTTGGTGCGCCACGCGGGTAGATGGCTTCCCAGATCGGCGATGAGCCCCTCAACTGTCCGGGTATCCCTCGACGGATAAGAGGGAAAGTAGTCCCTGGGCCAGAGGCGATAAATCCTGCCCTCATTGGCGAGCTTGTTATTCTCATAGTGGGCTCCGTACTGGCGGCCCCAGCTGGTGATCCAGATTGCTCCATCGGGCCCCATCTCGATATCGACGGGATCGAAGGACCGGCCCTTGCTCAGGGGCATGCTGCGCCCACCCCCGGCGTGGGCCAGAACCTCAAGCTGCAGTCGGTCCGGCTTGCGCCAGGCTCCATCCCATCGGCTCCGATAGATGAAGATCTCACGGTTGAGCCAGTCGTTGATGAAAAATACGTTGTTGTAATTATTGGGATATCCCGGAATGGCACAGTGAATCACGCCTGCTCCTGAACCCTCGAAAAGTGGGCCGCTGGAGGGGGCGGTAGGGAGATGATCGTCACCTTTCCAATCATAACTCCACGGATGCCCCCATCCAAAGTGAGAGCCGAAAAATGGAGTAAAGATCTTGTCGCCCATGGTCTGGTCATTGTCAGTGCCAAGCCAATCGAAGCGGTTGTCGAATGCGATGTCCCATGGGTTCCGGAAGCCTCGCGAAATGATCTCCAGATCCGAACCATCGTCGTTGCAGCGGAGGATCCCTCCGGTGACACCCCAGTCGTCGCGGGGATTCTGGTAGTTCTTCTGATAGCTTGCGGCAGTGAAGATGGTTGGTTGTGGCTCTGGTGTCCCGGGTGGGACTTCGATGCTCCACAGTTCACGGAAAGCCCGAGGAGCGAGGCGGTCCGGTATGATGGACAAGCCCTTTGAGTTGCCTTTGGACATATAGAGCCGCCCGTCTGGACCGAAGTTCAGTCCGTGCAGCCCATGCTCAAGATTCCCCAAATCGGTGTAGACCCGGACGTATTCGTCAGCCACGTCGTCGCCATCAGTATCACGGACACGGGTCAAATCGGGAGCGTTGGCGATCCAGAGCCAATCCCCTTTCCAGGCGAGTCCCTGAATGGAATTGAAGCCAGTGGCAAACTTGTGCCTGGCATCGGCAAGGCCATCCTTATCCTGATCTTTGAGAATCCAGACTGAGTCAGGTTCCGTGTCAGGATCAGGGGAGCGGTATTGGGGGCCCATGCCAACGCAGGGTCGCCCCCGCGAATCAAAGGTCAGGGCGCAGGGATTCCTCACGATTGGATCCCGGGCGAAAAGGGAGACAGCGAGGTCCTCAGCCACTATTGGAAAATCTGCAGGCACAGCACATAAATTTGCCAGAGTGCCGAGTGCGGAGCAAAGGGCTGTAAGTATTGAGCGCATATGGGTTGAGGGTTTCACGGTTTTTAATCACTAGCTGGAAAGAGGTCAATTCCGGTGGATCCCCTGAGCTGAAGATGAGCACATATGTTTGATCGCAAGGGGGACTGGAGTTAAGACGCGGTAGCTCCTCGTTATGCGTTCTCTTGTTTTGCTGCTCCTCACTCTGATTCTGATGTGCACTTCGGGTGC
>MDSV01231568.1_pt1 | contig 10979 bp, 10 predicted proteins | sample 810851 | NCBI WGS metagenome assembly MDSV01 (sample SAMN05326640, study PRJNA326480) | marine metagenome | isolation source: seawater | place: Atlantic Ocean: North East | collected 2012 | reverse complement strand
TCTGAAATTTCAGATAGTGAAGCAGAGAAAATTTTAACTGTTGGTGATGCTGTAAAGTTTATTGAAGGAAAAGCTAACTAAATTTTTTAATGCCCTCAGAAAATGATGGGATAATGATTATTTTATCTTCTCCATCAGGAGCAGGTAAAACAACTTTAGTTAAATTATTATCTCAATTGGACAACTTTCATATTTCAATCTCACACACAACAAGGCAACCAAGACCTAACGAAATTAACGAGAAAGATTATTTTTTTGTTAAAGAAAATGAATTTAATAGGCTGATCAAAAATCAAGAGTTTTTAGAATATGCTAAAGTTTTTAATAATTTCTATGGAACTACTAGAACACCAGTAATAGACAAATTAAATAAAGGAAAAAATATATTATTTGATATTGATTGGCAAGGTGCTGATCAAATTAAGAATAAAAGATTAGACTACAAATTAATTACTTTTTTTATTTTACCACCTAGCAAAGAAGTTTTATTTGAGAGATTATCCACTAGAGACATGAAAGATAAACTTATTGTAGAAGAAAGAATGAAACAATTTGAACATGATGTTTTACATTGGATTAATTATGACTATGTAGTTATTAATGAAAATTTAGAGAGCTGTTTTTCTAAAATAAAAAATTTGATTGATGCTGAAATTAGCAATGGCTCAAAAGATTATGACTCTGAGTTTATTCGAAATCATGTTCATAAATTAACTAATTAAATTTTCATATTCGTTTACTAATTTATAATAAGTTTCAAAATCTAAATTTTGAGGTCTTAAGTTTAAGCTAATATCCAATTTATTCGAAATATTTAAATTTCCATTAAAGATTTGATTATAAGGTTTTTTAATCATTTTTCTTCGGTGATTAAAAAATACTCGAGTAATTTTTTCTAAGTTTTCTGGATTTTTAATTTTTGAAAAGTTTTTTTTTGGAGAGAAGAATAATAAAGTACTATCTATTTTAGGCTTAGGAAAGAAACTTGAAGGTTTAATATCACAAATTTTTTTTATATCTAATTTCCAATTTGCTAAAATTGACAATCTTCCATAATTAGACGTATTAAAATTTGAAATAATTCTATCCGCAACTTCTTTTTGAAACATTAATATAAGATTTGTAAACCAAAAATTATTATTTTTTAAATTCAAAATCCATTTACATAAGATTTCTGTTGAAATATTGTATGGTAAATTACCAAAAACAATTAATTTATTTTCAGAAAGTGAAGTTTCATTAACTTTTAAAATATCATCATTTATTATAGTTAACTTATTTTCAAATTTTTCTTTTAGTTTTGTTGATAAGACTTTATCTTTTTCAACAACATAAATTTTTTTTGGTTTTTTTGTTAATATACACGAAGTTAAGTTACCTGTGCCAGGGCCAACTTCGAGTATGTATTTATCTTTCAGATTTATTGTACTAACAATCTTTTCAATTATAATGCGATCTATCAAAAAGTTTTGGCCAAGACTTTTTTTTGCTTTTATCACTTTTTATCTAAAAATTTAATTGAAGCGATTAAGCTAAGTGGATTAGATAAATTTTTACCTATCATATTTTCATTAGTACCATGATCAGGAGAAATCCTAAAAAAAGGTAATCCCAAAGTTATATTTATTGCATTATATTCAAATAATGTTTTAAAAGGTGATAGTACCTGATCATGATACATACCAAGTATTACATCATATTTAATCCTATTTTTTTTTAAAAAAATTGTGTCTGCAGGAAATGGTCCATCAATATTGTATCCAGATTTTTTTAAAAGCTTAATCGCTGGTGTAATAATCTTTTTATCTTCGTTAAAATTTAAAATACTTTCACAATGTGGGTTTAGGCCTGTAACAGCAATTTTAGGCTTAAAACCAAGATTTTGCTTATAAAAACCGTTAATTAAAATAGTTTTTTCTAAAATTAATTTTTTACTAATTTTTTTGGTAACTGATTTTAGTGGAAGATGAGTTGTAATAGGACAAACAGAAATTTCTTTATTATAAATAAGCATTGCTGTTTTTTTTTGATTAAATTTATAAGAAATATATTCAGTAATTCCTAAAAATTTTTTATCTAAAAATTTTGACTTATTAATAGGACCATTAATAAGCTTATTTGTAAATTTAGTTCTTAAAATTTTAAAAGCTAATTCAAAACATTTGCTAATGTATATTTTTGAATGTTTTGGATATTTTTTAAAATTAAAATTTAAATTGTTATTAATATTAATTAGGTTAATTTCTTTATTATTGATTTTAATATTATTTAAATTTTCATGATTAATTATTCGAATAGATCTTTTAAAATTAGCAATTTTCATTTCTTTTTTTAATATATTTAATGAAGAAATTAATATTAAAGGACTTTTATAAATATTTTTTTTTATTGATTTAAAAAAAATTTCAAAAAATATACTTTTTGGTTCTCCAGGAACTATTAGGATTGGTTTACTTTTCATTTATAGAATAATTAATCTTAGATTTATCAAAAAAAATTTTTGAAAATTGATTAAGTTGTTTATTTGTCTCAAATTTAATCATATTATCAAGCTCTTGTTCTTTATTAATAGAAATTTCTTTTGTTTTTATTTTTTCAACCTTTAATATTAAAAAATTATTTCCTATTTGGATTATATCAGTGTATTGGCCTTCCTTTATATCTTTAAGCTTTGTGCTTATAGTCTCAGATAGATTATTTTCATCAATCCAACCAATTTTTCCGCCAAGTTTAGCACTATCAGAAATTCCATAAATATTAGCTGTATTATTAAATCCTATTTCTATGATACTTGATTTTATTTTATTAACTTTTTGATTTAAATTTTCATCTTTTTTTTTTTCAAATACAATTTCTGATAAAAGATATTCTTTTCTCGTTTTTTTATCTAAACTTTCAATTTTTTTTATCATTAAATCTTTGTTTATTTTAACTTGATCATTGTACCTTAAATAAATTAATTCATTCCAAAAAATTTCTATTTTTATTTTTTGTCTTATTTCCTCTAAAGAATAATTATTCGATATAAGCAGAGATTTTTCAAATTCTTCAATGTTATTAAAATTTAATTTTGTATAGAGTTTTTTTAAATATTCATTAACAAATTTATTTTCAATTTTTAAATCAAACAGTTTTTTTATTTCATTTAATTTTACAATTTCATTTATTAAAGAATCTTTACCTATTTGAAAAACTTGTTTTTTATCAAGTTGTGAAAGTTGAGGATTAAGAATTTTCAAATAAAATATTTCTTTTTCAATATCATAATTTGTAATAATTTGATCATTTACTGTTGCATATATAAATACACTGGTATTTGAATAGGAGTTAGATGAAGTAAAAAAAGATATTATTAAAATATAAACAATTCTTCTCAGCATTAGTTTTTCAAATTGGGGCTACTTGTTTCACCAAAAGGAATAATAGTTAATTTCAAGAAAATATTTTCTTCAGGTTTAACATCTCGATCATCGTAATAATCTTTATTGTATTCTATTGAAGCAGCCAAACAATCAATTTTATATTGATAAATTAGATTATAATATTCAGTTAAATTTGAAGATTTATTTTCTCTAGTAGAAAAAATAAAATTATTTCTGTTATTTAGTGCATATCTAGTAGTATTTAATAAATATGAATTTTCATTAGACGACGTATTTTCGTTTAAATAATCAAAAGTTGTTACAAAGTTATTAATACTTATTTCTGCTTTAAAATTTTCGTAACTTAAGTCAGTTATGTTATTTTTTGATGAAACATTATATTTAGTGGCTAGATATGCATTCGGACTATAAGTGATTTCTCCAAAAAAATTTGAGGTTTTTTCACCTAATTGGTTAATTTTTGGTAAATCATTATTTTCTTCTAATCTAAAATTGTTTGCTAATTTAAGAGAAAAAGTCTCCCTGTCTTTAATGTCATCAAATATTGTAAAATCACTTCCATAGGCTAAGGAAGCGCCACCTTCAATTGTGTCATTTGATGAGAGCCTATCAATATTAAAAATATTGCCAACATCCAGCCTATAATCATTATCGCTACTAATATCTTTTGTATTATTAGGGCTTAACTTAAGAGAAATTTTAGGCTTCAAAATTTTTTTATGTTCATTGCTTTTTTTAATTAATGGTAAAGAAGAATTAAATTGAAATAATCCAGAAATATAAAAATTCTCACCATCTTTAAAACTGCTTGAGTTTTGTGAATCCGAATTTACATTTTTTATAATAAAGTCATAATTATTATAAAATCCATTACCATAAACTTTTGGATTTGAATTAAATATAAAGTCATTAATATTTGTTTTTTCAAAAACATTTGTTTGATAATTTGTTATTAGATTATTTGACTTGAAAAAGAAATTTCCATCAAGATTTGTTTTATTGTTTATCTTTTTAGATAAATTTATTTTAGGTAAAATAAATTCAAATCTATCATTACTGTTTTTATCTAGATCCTCATAAACTGTGAATTCAGTGTTAACTGATAAATCTTCTGAATATAAATTTAGACTAAGATTATTTTTTAAAGTATTATAATCTTTTATTAGTGATGAAATTAATTTATTACTTTTTAAATAAGTGTCGTTGGATGTTTTTTCAATATTAAAACTCAAAGAGCTGTCTTCAAAATATGAAAAATTCATAATTTTTTCATAATCATAAAAAAAATGATTTTTTGAACCTTTTTTATTTTCATTAAAAAAACTAAAATCACTTATAAGTTTGCTGTTTTTATTAACCTGTCTATACTCTGATTGAAATAAAAATTTATCATCATTATAAAAACGAGGTGTAAAAGTTATGTCTTTATTAAGACTGATAGCGCTAAAATAAGGAACGCTTAAATAACTATTTGAGTTAGGTGAATTTTTAATTGTAGGTACTAGAAAACCAGATCTCCTATCTACAGTAGGATCAGGATGAAAAAACTTAGGAAAATACATAACAGGCACATCATATATTTTTAACCAAGCATTTTTATAATTTATAACTTTTTTCTTTCTATCATGTTGTATTTCTTTTGCTGAAATTTGCCAAGGTGGACATCCTTCTCTTTTTTTACAGGTTGAAAATATTCCTTTTGTAATTTCAGTCGTTTTGTTATTATGTACAAAACTTCTTCCTTTAAGCCTTGGTTCATTATCTTTATTAAAAGATTTATTATCTAAATCTATAGAAACATCTTTACCAAATAATTCATTTGAGGTTGTATTTAAAAAAGCAGTTTTAATAAAAAAATTATTCTGATTGAAATCTTTTAAATTTGCATTTTCAACTTTTAAGATATTTTCATTTAAATTATATTGAAAATTTTCAGTTGTTAAAATATTATTTGATTTATCTTTTAATGTTGAGAAAGAAGAAGACTCAATTATATTTTTTTTTCTATTAAAAATTATTAAATCAGTTTCAATTGATATATCTTTTTTTAATTCAATAATTTTTATATTATTTTTTGCTGTTAAAATTGAATTTTTTTGGTCTAAATTAATTACATCAAACTCAATTTCTAAATTGTCTGATTTAATATATGCAATACCATTATAAGCATTAAGAACGTTAAGTTCTTTATTATATTTAAAATTTTTAGCTATTATCTCTAAATTAGTATCTTCAGAAATAGCCTTACCATTTTTGGCATTAATTAATTTTCCATCATTAATAATTTCAATTTCTGATGTTTCAAATTTAAATCCTTCAGCAAATGCAAAATTATTTAAAAATAAATAAATTAAAAAAAATATAAATTTATTTTTCATTAACTCTAATTAAACCTATAGTTGCAATTATGGAAATAAATAAAATAGGCATAAATATTGAAGCAATTACTGGTATTTTTCCGTTATTTCCAAGGGAAGAAAACATAAAATTTATGTAATAGATGATAACTGACATTAAAATTCCTAAAATTACATGAAAAAATAGTGATTTGTCCCTTCTAAAATTAAACATTATTATTGAGGATAAGACTGTTAAAACACCATAAAATAGAGGTGTTGAAAATAATTTTAATAGATGAATTACTATTTCGTCAGAAGAATATCCTAGTTTTTCATAATCACTTTTAAGATCAAAAAGTTCTAAAAGATTCAGTGTAGATATATTGGAAAATAAACTATTAATTTTTTCCTTATCAAAATTTGTTTGTAAGTAAAATGAATTAGTCTCTTTTATTGAAATATTATTTTTTGTTATTGTGGGCTTATCAATTAACCAATTTTTATTTTTTATATTTATCTTATCTGATTGAATTGTATTTTTGAGATTAAAATTTTTATCAAATTCATTAATAATTACTTCTCTTAAAAAATTATCTTCAATATTGTTTGCTTTTACAATTAGAGTAGAATTATTAATCTCATCTTTGAGCCACAATCCACTATCTGTTACTACAGCTAGATACTTATTATCATTTGAAAAATTGTTTTTAATATCAGTATAAAAAAATTTTAGTTTAGAAGCTGCGTTGTAAAATATTAATACTGTTAAAATTCCTATAAAAATTGAAGTAATAAATAGGATATTAATAATTTTCAAATTACTTAATCCACTACTTTTTAAAAGATTGAGCTCCTCATTTTTAAAAAGATTATAAAATAAAAATTGAGTTACTAATAAAAATATAAATGGAAAAATTTCGAACAAAGTTATCGGGGCCCCAAGTATAGTAAGAAAGTAAGGATAAAAAAAGTTTGTATTTAAATTTTTAAAAAAAGAAATTTCTTCTAAAATACTTAAAATTAAAATTAAACTAAAAAAAATTAAACTAATAGTAATAAATTTACTTATAAAATTCTTTATTATATATTTTTCGTAAGTTTTAAACATTCTTTAACCTGTTATTTAATATAAAAAAGATAAAAACAAATATTATCCAAGGTAATGTTAAATAAAAAATTGTATTAAAATTAGATAAAGTTGAATATCTTAACGAAGCTTCAGATAAAACAATCATCAAGAAAGTAATTAAAAAAATTATTTTTCTATTTCTTTGATAAGTAAAATTATTTTTTGGAACAATTATCAAGAAACAACATAGAAGAGCTATAATTGGTATATATAAAGGTTTATAAAATCTTTTAAACAATTCTTGATTAATTTCTTTAATTAAAGATTTTTGACAATTAAAATTTGCCATATTTATTTTTTTTAGATAATCAATATCATTTAAATCTAAAACACACTTCATCAGTGATAAAGATGGAAGTTCTTGAATTTTAGGAACTAAAATTGTGTTTGATGAATAATCTGCTAAGTTAAAATCAATCTGGTCAAATTCAAATATATTAATTTTTGATTCATCTTTATTAATTACTTTACCGTCATAAAGTCTAAATATTTTTCTTGTATTATCACTAATTAAAGTTCCATCTTTTGAATAGATCATCCTAGAATTAGATTTAGAAGAGTCATCAATAAAAATATTTGAATAAGTTCCATTTTCATTTCGTGTATCTATAAATATTGTTAGACCATCAACTACATTTATAAATTTTCCCTCTTTAATAAGTGAGGTAAAAAAATCGACGTTTGAATTTTTTAAATATTCTCTTGCTTTATATTGGGATAATGGCGAAAAAAAACCTCCAATACAAATTTGTAATAATGTAAGTAAAATTGATAAAAGCAAAACATTGTTTGCAAATTTTTGCTTAGTAACTCCGGAAGTCCAATAAATTAATAATTCATTTTTCATTTCATAATTGATCAACATATAAAAAAGTGAAACGAAAAAAATAAAGGGTATTATCCGACTTATTATTTTTGGAAAGTTTAAAATAATGTAAGAAAAATAAGTTCTTAAACCATGGCCATCTTGTGTTACATAGTCAAAATAATTTACTGCCTGTAAAGTCCATACAATTAATCCTATTGTAAAACACAATATAAGGAAAAAAGATATAGTATCTGAAGCAAATTTTAGAAAAATTAATTTTTTCATTGAAAATAATAAATTTCCAAATATATACCATTCATTTGTAACTCTTTGTAATTAAAAATTTATGTCGATCAAAATTAGTTTTAAAAATAATTTTTTAAAAAAAACCTCTGCAAATCTAGTGTTATTTGCTGATGAAAAATTCAATACTGGCCCTTTAAAAAAATATATTTCACATACTGAGTTTTCTTACATAACTGATTTATTAAAATCTAGTGATTTAAGTAAAAATTTATTTGTTTTTGAATTAAGCTCAAAAAAAAAAATAATTTTAATTTCTATAAAAAAAATATTTGAAATCTATGATATAGAAAATCTAGGAGCAGAATTTTATAGTCGTATAAATTATGGAAAAAATTGTGAATATTTTATTAATTCTGACAGCATAATTAGTAAACATAAAAATTTTATAGGACATTTTCTACATGGATTAAAATTAAAGTCATATGAATTTAAAAAATACAAAACGAAGAAAGAAGATAGACTTATTTCTATAAATGTAATCGGAAATAAAAATAAACTTTCAACTCAAAACCAATTAAGATTTAAAGCACTTGAAGAGGGAACATTTTATGCTAGAGATTTAGTTTCTGAGCCAGGGAATATTTTGCACCCTGATGAATATGCAAAAAGAATTAATTCATTAAAAAAATTTGGTTTAAAAATTAACATTTATGATGATAAAAAATTAAAGAATCTTGGCATGAATGCTTTGCTTGGTGTAGGACAGGGTAGTATAAGAGGATCATACCTAGTAACAATGGAATGGAATGGATTAAAAAATAATTCAAAACCTATTGCATTTGTTGGCAAAGGAGTTTGTTTTGATACTGGAGGTATTTCTTTAAAACCAGCAAAATTTATGGAAGATATGACATATGACATGGCTGGTTCTGCTGTAGTAGTTGGTTTGATGAAAAACCTTGCAATAAGAAAAGCAAAAGTAAATGCCATTGGTGTTGTTGGTTTAGTGGAAAACATGCCTGGAGGTAATGCACAAAGACCAGGAGATATAGTTAAATCCTATAGTGGAAAAACTATAGAAATATTAAATACTGATGCAGAAGGCAGGTTAGTTTTAGCAGACGCATTAACATTCACTGAGAAAAAATTTAAACCAAAATTTATGGTAGATTTAGCTACATTAACAGGAGCTATAATTGTTTCATTGGGATCAGAATATGCTGGATTATTTTCTAATGATGACAAATTATCAGCACAGATTTTAAGTGCAGGAAAAAAAGTTGAAGAAAAAGTTTGGAGAATGCCTTTACACAAAAACTATGACAAATTAATAAATTCAAAAAATGCTGACATGCAAAATATAAATTATGTGGGTGGAGCTGGATCAACAACAGCAGCTCAATTTTTGCAAAGATTTATTTTAAATAAAACACCTTGGGCTCATTTGGATATAGCTGGTATGGCCTTCTCAAAGTACGGTGGAGCTTTAAATTCAGGTGGAGCAACTGGTTTTGGAGTAAGATTATTAAACAAACTAATAGAGGATGATTATGAATAGTATTGAGCAAACATTGTCAATTATAAAACCAGATGCTGTGGAGAGAAATATTGAGAACGATATTAAAGAAATGTTCAGAAGCAAAGGTTTTAAAATAAATAAAGAAAAAAAAATTCAAATAGAAAAGTCAGAAGCAGAAAAGTTTTATAAAGTTCATGAAACAAAACCATTTTATAACGATTTATGTTCATATCTTTCATCTGGACCAATTGTCGTTATGATACTAGAAAAAGAAAATGCAGTCATTGCAAATAGAGAGCTTATGGGTGCTACTAATCCTAAAGATGCTATTGAGGGTACTATAAGAAAAAAATATGGAATTTCGATAGATAAAAATTCTGTTCATGGTTCTGATAGCTTGGAAAACGCAAAAATTGAGATAGATTTTTTCTTTAAGTCTTAGAAAATACTTTAATTAAAGCTTTTTTATATAAAATATGCTCTTGTTTTAAAATTTTTTTTTGTAAAGATTCTTGAGTGTCATATTTAGATATTCTAACTTTTTTTTGCAATATTATTTTTCCTGAATCAAGTTTTGAATTAACATAATGAACAGTACAACCAGAAAATTTTTCTTTATTTTTAATTGCTCTATAATGTGTATTAAGACCTTTATACCTTGGTAATAAAGAAGGATGAATATTTATTATTTTATTATTAAATTTTTTTATAAAATTGTTAGATAAAATTCTCAAAAAACCTGCAAGACATATAATTTTTATCTTATTCTTTTTAAGGTCATTGATAATTTTATTTTCATATTTGTATCTCTCTTTGAATTCATAAATTTTTGTTTTAATTTTATTTTTTTTCGCAAAAATCAAACCTTTTGCCTTAAAATTGTTTGAAACAACTAAACTTATTTTAATAGGTGATTTTTTTAATTTTGAAAATTTATAAAGACTTTTTAAATTACTTCCAGTACCTGATATAAAAACAGCAGTTTTAATTTTATTAGAACCAGTTAATTTTTTCATTTAGAATTACTTTTTTTGGTCCTTTAGATATTTTACCAATAATGTACGGTTTAAATTCCCTTGAAAATATTTTGATTATTTTTTTTAAATTTTTAGGTTTTGCAACTAGGCAAAATCCTACACCGCAATTAAAAGTTTTTAACATTTCTTTATCTTTTATTTTATTTTTTTTTAACCATTTAAATATTTTTAAAGGTCTAATTTTGTTTAAATCGATTTGACAAGAAAGACCTTTTGGAATTATTCTTTGAATATTGTCAGGAATACCACCACCAGTAATATTAGCACAGCCATTGATCAAGTTTTTATCTACCAATTTTAGGATTTCTTTAACATAAATCTTTGTTGGTTTTATAAGCTCATTTTTTAAAAAAATATTTTTTTTTACACTAATATTTTTTTTATTAATAATATGTCTGACAAGAGAATAACCATTTGAATGTAATCCACTTGATGGTATGGCTAAAATTAAATCATTTTTTTTTATTTTATCTTTACTTAAAATTTTTTTTTCATCTACCAGGCCTACCGCAAATCCT
>MDSV01194340.1_pt1 | contig 10979 bp, 17 predicted proteins | sample 810851 | NCBI WGS metagenome assembly MDSV01 (sample SAMN05326640, study PRJNA326480) | marine metagenome | isolation source: seawater | place: Atlantic Ocean: North East | collected 2012 | reverse complement strand
TCGAGTTTGAAGGTTGGGCAATGGGTGGTATCAACATGTGTGACATGGAAGTTATGCTCAAACGTCTGATCATAATGAGAGATGAGAAGAAACTTGACGGCAAGGACTGGATGCACGTACTAGGAACTTCACAGATGGACTGGGGGTGTTATCTTACACAGGTTCAAAGACAAGTAAGAAAGCATATCAATCCAAACTTCACAATCAGTTTTGACAGTGCGTCAGCATTCTTGTCAACTGCTAACGGGTTAGTTTATACCCACAACTCGTTCACACCAGACAGATGGTCATTCGTCATGGACAAAGCACCTGACGATAAAACACTAAAAGGTTCTGACATACAGTTTCCTTTTGACAGTGGCGTTGGACGTAGGTTAAAAATGAAAGACGTTTGTTGGTATGGTGAGAATGACTTGAACAAGAATGGCAAGGTAGGTGCAACTAGTTGGGACAGTTTCAGTTATGTGCTTATGATGGCACACAACGTATACAACCAAATCAGAGCAATACAGATAGCAAACGATTTAAATGACATAGAATCAAGAAAACACAGACCAGAAGTGAAACACTGGCGTAAAACAAAAGCAAGTGATAAGACTGACGAACCAAGCATATACGTTCCTAGGAACATATTGTATTTCAACACACTTGTGGAAGAAGTGTTTACCAGCGAGAAACCTATGGACGTGATAAGCAACGCATCAAGTTATCTAGCAGACATCAGAGGCAACAGATGGGCACGAGCAACGGGCGGTGGCAAAGGCACAAACAATTTCAGTTCTTTATTTGAATAGGAGGACAACATGAGGCTAACAAAAAGAAGAAGCAAAAAACTTAAGAAACTGGAGGAAGAACACGCTTACCTCGACAAGAAGGTAAAACAACTTACCAAAGACAGGCTCAAAGACAGAAGTTCTGAAAGCAAAGACATCTTGACTAGATTGAAACGAACAAAATTAATAATCAAAGATGCTATTGCTAGGGCAAGAAGCACGTTGACAAAATAGTCAAACCATACTATAATTTAAACATGGATCGAGATTACAAAACAGGCAAAAGTGATAGTGTAGGTATATTTTCAGGATTGGAAATAGAGCACACACCCGCACTTGGTAAACAAACATTATTCCTTGCAAGGAATGATCTACTGTTTGATCGTATCGTAGAACTAGCAGAACAGGTAAATGCAGAAGCAATATATTTTGGTGCAAATAGAAGTTTCATGCACAATATAGCCAACACGCCACAATTAATCAAAAAATTAATGGACAAAGGCTATTGGTGTACAATAGATTATCAACACAGTGTACACGCAGAAGTCAAAGAGAGATTTAAGCAAATATGGAATGAAGAGAAGTTCATTCCTTTCTGTTCTGTGATATTTCCTGATTCTGAAACTGATGATAACCTGTGCATCAAAGTAGATGATGTAGATTTTAACAAGACCAATCCAGGTGTATGGACAATGACCATGGATAACTTTAAGCAATCCGCAGGATTCACATCTTGGTCAGAATACAAAAAAGATGAACCAATAGAGGGGTATCATGCCAAGAAAGCAGTCTAAAGAGGATCGTGATTACAAAGAAGGTGTTGCACAATACAACGAGTGGAATAAAATGAACAAGAAATTTGAAAAACAAGGATTGCATGGTACAGACTACTATGTGAAAAGAGTTGAACAACTAGAAGCAAAAGTGCAACGACTAGAAGCAAAATTAAAAAAGAAAGGGAAATGATGAATACAGAAGATATGAGAGATCAAGCATTAAGAGAACAGGCAAATAAGGGCAGTAAGATGATATGGGTCACTTTCCGTAAAGAGGGTATCCACAAGTATCCAGCGGCGTTGGACGATCCTAAACTAGCAACAGGTGACGAGTACGATGTTAGTTTCCTAGGGTATCCTCACAGACACATATTCCATTTCAAGGTAGCAATAGAAGTATTCCATGACGACAGGGATATTGAATTCATACAGTTTAAAAGATGGATGGAAAACATGTACGCAGATGGCACAATGAAACTTGATTATAAAAGTTGTGAGATGATATCTGATGATTTGTACACTGCGATAACGAAAAGATATCCAGGTCGGAAAATAGAAATAGATGTAAGCGAAGATGGTGAGAATGGCTCTCACGCAGTATACGAAAAACCAGCACCAGTAAGTGGCATATAATGAAAGATAAAAAACAAGATTTGGAAGAAGTAGAAGAATATAACAAATACGTGATGGCACGTATGCATCCAGCGGTGTTAATACCAGGAATGTTTATAGGAGTAATGGTAATTGTAGGTTGCATATTCAAAGGGATAATGGGTTGGTAATGAAAGAGTTTAAAATTAAAGAGAAAAGAGCAACATCTAGGATGGGATATCTTCCAATCGAGGGAGGAGGGTTGAATGCTGGATATGATACAGTTGATGCAATCGCAAACATCTGTACCACTGCTGGCAATCTTGGATTGCAATACGGTAAGGACTTTATCTGGTCGCACACTGACTATGATAACGATGACGATGAATGTGTAACTCTGTTGGTGAAAGAAGAAAAATGGAAAACTATGTTTCACCTTGCCCTACAGAATTCACACAGGATAAAACACACAGATCAGGGCGAAATTAAACTTATCAAGGAGAGAAAATAATGAAAGTACCATACACTAATTTTAAAACAAGAGAAGGCGACACAGACGAGGTAGGAGGTTGCACGTTCATAGGGGGAACATGGAAAGACGTAGACACTGTTGAAATTTTTGACAACAAGAAGGTTGTAGTATTCGCACTGCCAGGTGCATTTACACCAACTTGTAGTTCACAGCAAGTGCCAGGCTATGAGGCAAAGTATGACGAACTAAAAACATTGGGAATTGATGAAGTGTATTGCCTTTCTGTAAATGACGCATTTGTCATGAACGCATGGTTTAAAGACACAAAAGTCAAAAAAGTCAAACCGATCGGTGACGGTGAAGGCGTGTTCACACAAGGAATGGGTATGCTTGTTAACAAACCTGGACAGGGGTTTGGAATGAGATCATGGAGATATTCAATGCTAGTGGACAACGGAGATGTTGTTAAAGTTTTCGAAGAACCAGGCAAAAATAATGCCAGTGACGACAATGACCCTTTTGAAGTGTCTGATGTTGATACTATGATTAACTACCTTAAGGAAAATGTATAAACCGTTACCCGACGGGCTAACGATTAAGGACTCAAATGTGCAGGGTCTTGGACTCTTTGCAACAAAAGATTTTGACGCTGACGTAGTCCTCGGAGTAGTCCATATACTAAACAAAAACTTTCCACACGGAAGTATTAGGACGGCTTTAGGTGCATTTTATAATCATTCAGATGACCCTAACTGCAAGAACGTTGCAGGTTTCTGGCATCAATTGCCGGTGAAATACCTTATGACAACAAAAGTAATAAAATCAGGCGACGAGCTCACCGCTAGTTATTCATTGTACAAAGACTTCGAAGATAAGTGGACATAAAATTTCCGTTGGTGTATTTTTTAATCTAAATAGTACTATGTCAAGACGAGTACTAGATAAAAATTTTTGTGTAATACCATGGACAGGGTTTGAAGTTGAGCCTAACGGAGATGTCAAAAACTGTATCATCAGTAAAGAAGTAATTGGAAATCTTAAAAAAGAGTCAATACAAGACGTAATTGCCAAGAACAGCAACCTAAGGAAACAGATGTTGAGTGGACAATTTCCTAAAAATTGCGAAGGTTGTTACCTCCAGGAAAAACATAGGAGCAAGGATTTTGATTCTATCAGCAGTAGACTGTATTATGCCAAAGAAATCACTCCACACATTTCAAAAGATTTATTTGAACACGCAGACAACTTTGAATTAAGACATGTTGACGTAAGATGGTCAAACGCATGTAACTATGCCTGCGTTTATTGTGAACCATTATACAGCAGTAAATGGCAATTAGAATTAGGCGAAAAAATTCAGAAGGATCAAAACTCAAAGGATAATTTGAAAAAATACCTTTATGCAAATATCAAAAATTTGAAAAACATATACCTTGCAGGAGGAGAACCTATGCTTATGAAGGAAAATAAGGAATTCCTACAACTGTTGCTGAAGGAGAACCCCAACGCCAATATAAGAGTAAACACAAATTTGAGTAAAACACAAACAGGAGTGTTTGATCTCTTATGCAAATTTAAAAATGTCCATTGGACGATTAGCGTTGAATCTATAGAAAAAGAATTTGAATATATAAGATTCCATGGGGTTTGGAATGATTTCCTAGATAATCTCGAGATCATACGTAAAAATAATCAAAAAATATCTTTTAATATGTTGTATTTTGTTTTAAATTATAAATCAATATTCAATACGATAGATTTTTTCAAATCTTTGGGGTTCCACAATAATAGTTTTGTTCTCGGACCTTTGTATGAGCCAAGTAAACTGAACATTATGAATTTACCAAACAAGGTGCTTGACGAGTGTAGATACCTTTTCCAAAAAGAGATAGATAAAAAACCAGGATTTCTACTGCAAAATAGTTACGAAAACGTGCTTAATTATTTGACTCAAACTGATTTTCATGCTAATATAGAACTGACGAAACAACAATTGATTTTGATGGACAAAAGAAGAAACATAGACAGCAGAAAAGTTTTCCAACAACTTTACAAGGAGGCATTTTGAAAATATTCTACATGGGACTAGAGCCTTACGAAGGCAGGTATACACTACAATTACAAGACTGGACAGAAAGAGCATACAACAAAAGAGGTATTAAGTATGAGGTTGTTCCAGGTACAACAATAGACGATACAAAAGCAATTAGTGTAGGACAGGTGCTAGATGCACACGGAAGATCATATTTTGGAATGAGCCAAATGATGAACTTGGTCCAAATGATGCGTAATGGTGAAGTAACTAGCAAAGACATTGTTTTCTTTGAAGACATGTTCCAACCCGGTATGGAATCATTGCCTTATATACTACACCAAGTTAAGGAGAAACACAGGCCTCTGATATATCTAAGATGCCTGGCACAAGCAGTTGATCCTGATGACTTTGTGCATGTTTGGGGAATGAGTAAATGGATGAGCATGTATGAGCAGATGTGCAACGAAATACCCAACGTGAGAATACTTGCAACCAATGAAGAGATGGTTGCACACATGCGTATAGCAAACTGGTCGGCACCAATCTATAATATATCAGGACTGAGTTTCGGCAAGGAAGAAGTGCAGGGCAGAGTCGACCACAGTAAACCATTCATAGAGAGAAAACAAAGAGTAGTATTTGGTGCAAGATGGGATCAAGAGAAACAACCACAGTTCTTTATGGACTTGGCTACAAAATACAAAGAAAAACATCCAGATGTAGAATTCGCAATATGTCAAGGTGGACCTTTGAGATCAAACAATCAATTTTACGTAGACGAAGCAAGACATCTTGCAAAGGAAGGAATATTGACCATACACGAAAATTTAAAGAAAAACGAGTACTACGAAATACTTGCAGACTCAAGGGTGATGTTCAACTGTGCTTTGCAGGATTGGGTGTCTAACACAGTGAGTGAAGCAGACTCACTTGGTTGCAACACACTATTTCCGGCATATAGATCATTCCCAGAAACTTTTGCAAATGATCATACAAGAATGTATGTGCCATGGTCACAACAAGACGCAATGAATAAATTAGACGTACTATTAAGCAAACCATCCCCTAGTATAGGTAAATTATCAGATTGGACTAATGGAACAATCGACAGGATGATAGACATTATGACAGGCAAGGGTGAACAATGGAGAAGAGATGGACAACACTACAGAAATACAGTATCAGAATCCAAGTATTAAAGGGCTCAGTAAAGCGGTACTAGTCACAGGAGGTGCAGGCTATGTGGGTTCACACACTTGCAAGTTTCTAGCAAAAAATGGATTCACACCAATCACAATTGACAGAGACCTTAAGGCCAAGTTCAAACCAGCAAACTTTGGCCCAAGTTTTGACATTAACCTTCCACAAGAAATAGAAAGGCTTGATGAAATAATCAAAAGATTCAATATTACGAGTTGTATACACTTTGCGGGCAGTGCCTCTGTGGCAGAGTCTGTAGTTAATCCATCAGAATACTACAGGAATAATGTTATTGGAACATTAGTGCTTTTAGATAAATTGATCGAGTGTGGTGTAAAAACTTTTGTTTACAGTTCGAGTGCGGCAACCTATGGAGATCCTGGATTCAGGAAATGTAAGGAAACAGATAGACCAAAACCTATTAGTTCGTACGGTGGGAGTAAATTAATGATGGAGATGATATGCAAAGACTATCTTAGAGCATATGGGTTATCCAGTGTTGGATTGAGGTACTTTAACGCCGCTGGTGCAGATCCAGATGCCGAAGTGGGAGAACTGCGTGAAAAAGAAACTCACATTATACCATTGGCAATAGCGGCGGCAAGACAAGGCAAAACATTCAAAATGTTTGGTAACAAGTATAACACACCAGACGGATCCTGTGTGCGAGATTACGTTCATGTCATGGATCTGGCAGACGCACACGTTAAGGCGTTAAACTATGCATCTGAAAATTCAGTTTCTGAAGTTTTTAATCTGGGCTCGGGGGCACCTGCGTCTAACAAAGAACTTCTGGACACTGTACAGAAACACACGGGCAAAATGAACATCGAAATACATGATAACAGACCAGGTGATCCTGCGTATTTGGTGGCGGACATAGACAAGGTAAAACAAGTGCTAGGATGGGAACCGACACAAAGTTCCTTAGACAACGTGGTTGCAACGGCTGTGCAATGGTACAACAAAGTACATAAGCATGATATTCAGTAAATGGATCCAAAAGAAAAATATAAACTTTTTAAAAAAAGTAAGAATTTTTGTACTGCTCCATGGAATTTACTCTACATAGGAGTCGACGGCAGTGTTCACTCTTGCACACACGGAGCACCACTAGGTAAACTTACAGAAAATAATGTTAAAGACATTTTATCTAACAAAAACTTTCAAAGTTTAAAAAAAGAAATACTTGCAGACAAAGTAACGGATAATTGCAGGTTGTGTCTACAAAGCGAAAATACTTCCTGTGCAGGCGAATTCAAAAGTTTGCGAAATCATTACAACGGATTGGGTGTACACAGCAGTGTAGATTATCACGACACAAAACAATTCAAATTGTCTGCTCTGGATCTTCATTGGAGTAGCACATGTGACTTGAAATGTGTCATGTGTTGGGCGGGACAAAGTAGTAGCATCGCCCGTGAAGAGAATAAGCCTGTCAATCATACTCCAACAAAAGTTGCAAACGGAATAATAGATTTTGTTACAGAGAACCAAGGCGAATTAAAAGAGATATATCTTAGTGGAGGCGAACCCACACTTATCAAACACAATTTAAGATTATTAAAACAGATAGAAAAAAGATCCGATTTATTAATTAGGGTGAATTCACACATGCAATGGAATCAAAATAATGCCATACTAGAAGAGATATTAAAGTTTCCAAAAGTTCTTTTTACATGTAGCATTGACGGATTGGGGGATAAGTTTAATTACATAAGAAGTGGGGGGAACTGGGACAGAACAGTTAAGAATATAAAATTCCTACAAGACAAACCCAATGTGGACCTTAGAGCAAATACTGTTTTCTTTGTATTGACAGCACAACAACTGCCAGAAATAATAGACTATTTTATGGAAGAAGTTGGTAGCGTAGACCACACAATCAATCAGTGCCATAGTGATGTTTTAAGTTGTCGAAACTTGCCAGATGACATAAAACAAAAAGTGAGAAGTCAACTTGAGAATTCATTTAGCAAATACCAGAACAATTTAAATGTTGCAGGAAACATACAAAATTGCCTGTTAGAATTAGATAACACCGACAGGAGTCTAGCATATCAATCTTATTTTGACAACATAGATTCGAGGCGTGCAACCAGTTGGCGAAAACTATATCCGGAGTTGACATGAAGCAGGCACTGTTAATAGGCTGTGGTAATAAAAGAGGTGAAAGTATCGTGAATGGATGCATTGATGCTGGGTACTCCGTAACGAACATAGGAAGTAGTATGTCCGAGATCCCTACAGTTTCAAACATAAAAATAGAATGGAAAAAACTAGACTTAATTGCACTGCATAAAATTACAAAAACTTTAAAACAAAATATTGATTTTATATTTTTTAATCAAAACGCTTCAAGCCTGTCACAACATGATTTTACGGAATTAAAAAAAACACTAGATGCATGGACATTGGTCAAAGGGTGGTCACACAGTTACTGGCTGAGTTGCCAATTACCGTACGTTTTAATTAAAACTTTAGAAAAAAATCTAAATAGTAATACGAAAATCGGTTGGATGCTTTCAAGTTTTATTAACCCAGATATCAATGGAGTTGACGCACATCCAGATTACAGTGGTAACAAATTTACAAACTATCAAATTATGAAAAGTTTTGCTAAAAAATACAACTGCTTTGGTATTAATCCAGATTTCAATAAGAACAACAACATGCAACAATTGATTAAAGATATATGCATGGACAATAAAAACGGCAATGGAGGCATGTTAACAATTGACTAATCTAAATAAACAAACTATAATAAGGATACTATGGAAGATACATTAAAAGATAGTTGGATACCAGAAGGGCCAGTAAGCAACAAAATAAAAGAGAGAATTAAAAAAGCAGGCAAGAGATTCCATTCGAACGACAATATCTCTGAATTTATAGAAGATGGCGAGATGGATTTATTACAAGCAGAAGTGCAGGATAAACTGCAAGGTGTGTTAGACAGTCTTGTTATTGACACTGAAAACGATCACAACACGCAGGAGACTGCAAAACGTGTGGCAAAGATGTACATCAGAGAAACATTTGGTGGCAGGTTCAAACCGGCACCAAGAGTCACAAGTTTCCCAAACATGGGTTACAAAAGCATGTACACTAGTGGTCCAATATCAATTAGATCAACGTGTGCCCATCACTTCCAGAACATTGTAGGTAAGGCATGGGTTGGCATTATTCCAAACGGTGAAGTGATAGGATTAAGCAAGTTCAACAGGATAGTGCATCACATAGTAGAGAGACCGCAGATACAGGAAGAGATGACAACACAGATCGCAGACGAATTGAAAAAATATGCTAAGACTGAAAATCTTGCAGTTGTTGTCAAAGCAGAACACCACTGCATGACACACAGGGGCGTAAGAGAACACGAGTCAGACATGACCACAGCGATAATGCTAGGTGCTTTCAAAGACGATCCAGCAACTAGAGACGAGTTTTATAAAATTTGTATGAGTATGAAGGGGCATGGCTAAAACAAAAAAACAACTAAAGGTCGAACAAGCAAATATGCAATCTGACAATATTGAAATGAGTTCAGATGGAATACAGTACACAGGCAGTGCAGTAACAACAGCAAGTGTAGACATGAATATGGATACGGACTTCTCTTACAGTTTTGGAGACCTCGACATGGGTCAATTGGACCTGTTTGATGAGATAGACCTGAGGGACAAGTATCCAGCATTGAAACAGGCACACGAACACTACCAGAGTGTGCTAGAAGTTTGTAAAACAAAAGAGAAGGAAGAAAATGAGAATTAACACCGAACCGAAACTAAATTTCGAGGATGTATTGCTACAGCCAAAACGTTCTACACTGTCTAGCAGGAGAGATGTAGACATGACTCGTAAGTTTACATTCCGTAATTCAAGCAAGGTTATGGACTTCCTACCGATATTCGCAAGTAACATGGACGGCGTTGGCACGTTTTCAATGGCAAAGGAAATGCAAAAACACAAGATGATGACTGTAATAACAAAGACCACGACACCAGAACAATGGAAGGCGGCCGCAGGCACAGGACTGAGAATGCAATCAGTGTCAGTATGCACAGGCACTAATGTTATGTGGGATTCGGAAGCACCGGATTGGTCAACCATGACCAAAGTTCTTGAAATGTTTCCAGATGTTAAAATAATAACTGTTGACGTTGCAAACGCATATCATCAGAACATGGTAGACTTCATAAAAAAGGTTAGAGACAAATATCCAGACAAAGTTATTATAGCAGGTAATGTTGTGACACCTGAGATGACAGAAGAATTAATCATCAACGGTGCTGATGTGGTGAAGATTGGTATAGGACCGGGATCAGTTTGCACAACAAGAACAATGACAGGTGTTGGTGTACCACAGTTCTCAGCAATAGTAGACTGTTCAGATGCCGCAAACGGCGTTGGTGGACACATAATGGCTGACGGTGGTTGTGTACATCCAGGTGATATAGCCAAAGCATTTGGTGGCGGAGCACACATGGTGATGATAGGTGGTATGTTGGCAGGACATGATGAATCAGAACAGGAAGTGGTTGATGGAAGAATAGAATTTTACGGAATGAGTTCAGATAGAGCTCGTGAGAAACATGGCAAACGTAAGGACGGATACAGAGGCAACGAGGGCAGACTGATATCATTACCCTACAGAGGACCTGTTGCCGCAACTTTAGAAGATATACTTGGCGGAGTTAGAAGTGCTTGTACCTATATAGGTGCGAGAAGACTCAAAGACATGGCCAAGTGTGCAAGTTTTGTTACAACTAACAACGTGATTAACAGAGTCTATGAGCAATACACCAAATAGTATCGAACCAATTAAAGAAAAACTGGACGACAAGATAAAGGCGTTAAATTCATCTAGAGTCTATAAAAAAGTAACCCCAAAAGGTGATTTATCGTGGTATATCAAATGGGCTAGTAGTATTACATTAATTGTTGCCATGCTGTTTACATCAGCAAACATGTTTCCTATTAACTTGTTTATTGCAAACATAGGTTTTATTGGATGGTTAATTGTTGGTATGTTGTGGCATGATAGATCTTTAATTGTTTTGAATTCTGTATCACTTGCAATTTATTCATTAGGCATTCTAAATCATTATTATGGAAGTTAAGAAGAATTA
>MDSV01036935.1_pt1 | contig 10979 bp, 10 predicted proteins | sample 810851 | NCBI WGS metagenome assembly MDSV01 (sample SAMN05326640, study PRJNA326480) | marine metagenome | isolation source: seawater | place: Atlantic Ocean: North East | collected 2012 | reverse complement strand
TTGGCGGAGGAAATGATGAAAGAGAACAAACTTTAAATCAGTTATTAGTTGAAATGGATGGTTTTGAAACTGATGAAGGTGTAATAATTATAGCAGCCACTAACAGACCTGATGTTTTAGACCCAGCTTTACTAAGACCTGGAAGATTTGATAGACAAGTAGTTGTGCCAAATCCAGATATTGTAGGCAGAGAAGCTATTTTAAAAGTACACATAAAAAAAATCACAGTAGGACCAGATGTTAAATTAAGAACAATTGCTAGGGGTACACCTGGTTTTTCAGGAGCTGATCTAGCAAATTTATGTAACGAGTCCGCACTTCTAGCAGCCAGAAAGAATAAAAGAATTGTAACAATGTCTGACATAGAGGAAGCTAAAGATAAAGTTATGATGGGTGCTGAAAGAAGATCAATGGTAATGACGGAAGATGATAAAAAATTAACAGCGTATCATGAAGGTGGTCATGCGATAGTTGCATTAAATGAGAAAGCGTCTGATCCGATACACAAAGCTACAATTATACCAAGAGGTAGAGCGTTAGGAGTAGTCTGGACTTTACCAGAAAGAGATAAGTATTCTCACACAAGAGAATACATGGAAGCTAATATATCAAAAGCAATGGGTGGAAGAGTTGCGGAGGAAATGATATTTGGACATGAAAAAGTTACTTCTGGAGCATCTTCAGATATATCAATGGCGACTAAACTAGCAAAAGATATGGTTACAAAATTTGGTATGAGTAATCAATTAGGACCTTTATCGTACGGAGACAATGAAGATGAGGTTTTTCTTGGAAGACAAATTGCTAGACAAACACATATGTCAGAGGAAACATCAAAAAAAGTAGATGCTGAAGTTAAAAAAATAGTAGATGCAGGTTATCAAAGAGCTAAAAAAATTCTGACAGAAAAATCTGAAGATTTACATAAGTTGGCAAAAGCACTACTGGTTTATGAAACTTTAAGTGGAGAAGAAATAAAAGATTTAATATACAAAAATATAGAACCGCAAAGAACCAAAGAAGATGAAGAAAGTGATAAAGAAGCAACTTCAGTTTTAGGATCTTTAGGCTTAAAGCCAAAACCAGCAATTTAACCTTAATGAGAAAATATTACACAAGACCGTGTAATTTTTATTATGGTAATCAAGCTAAAAAATTAATTAAAATTAAAAAAGCATTACCTTTAGCAGGTAATAAAAATATTTCATTTGATCATTTAGAAATTTTTGAGAGAAAAAAAAAATCTTCAGCAAAAAGTATTATATGTAAGATTTCTGAATTAAAAAAATTAAACAAAACAATTAAATCTGTTGTTAATATTGATTTAAAACAAATTACATCAAATAGAAAAAAAATTTGTGGAATAAAATTTGATAAGCCTAAAATTATGGGTATCCTTAATATTACACCAGATAGTTTTTCAGATGGTGGTTTGTTTTTTCAAAAATCAAAAGCACTTGACCAAGTAAATTTAATAATAAAAAGTGGGGCTTCAATCATTGATATTGGTGGAGAGTCTACTAGACCAGGATCGAAAACTATTAATGATAAAAAAGAGTGGAATAGAATAAAAGAGATTATTAAAAAAGTTAAAAAAAAATTTCCTAAAGTGGTAATATCAGTAGATACAAGAAAATCTTATGTAATAGATAAAGCATTAGAGGTGGGAGTTAATATTATTAATGACGTTTCAGGTTTTAATTATGATATTAACTCTTTTAATATTGTTAATTCAAAAAAAGTACCCTTGGTTTTAAATCATACACAAGGAACTCCTCAAACAATGCAAATAAACCCAAAGTACGATGATGTTTTATTAGATATTTATGATTTTTTTGAAAAAAAAATAAGTTTTTTTGCAAAAAAAAAATTTAGAAAAGATTTTATTATTATAGACCCAGGGATAGGATTTGGAAAAAATTTAAATCATAATCTGAGAATCATGTCAAAGATTTCAATATTTCATAGTCTGGGTTGTCCAATATTAATAGGGACTTCTAGAAAAAGATTTATAGAACATATTGTAACAAAATTTGATACTCCAGATAGAACAGGTGGCACACTTGCTTCAGTGTTAAATGGACTTTTGCAAGGAGTTCAGTTATTTAGAGTTCATAATGTTAAAGAAATTAATCAAGGAATATTAGTTTTTAATAAAATATTGAATACAAATTAATTCATGGGAAATAAATATTTTGGAACAGATGGTATTAGAGGTACCGTTAACAAAGGTAACATTACTGGAGAAAAATTTTTTAAGTTTGGCTTAGCTGCAGCAACTTATTTTAAAAATCAAAAGAAAAAAAAACAAATAGCAATAATAGCAAAAGATACAAGATTATCAGGATATACATTAGAACCAGCTTTAGTTTCAGGCTTAGCCTCAGGAGGTATGCATATTTTAACATTAGGACCATTGCCAACTAATGGACTTGCAATGTTAACAAAGTCAATGAAAGCTAATATGGGAATTATGATTACTGCTTCTCATAACCCTTATTATGATAATGGCCTTAAATTATTTGGTCCAGATGGAATGAAATTATCAGATAAAATTGAAAAAAAAATTGAAAAATTAATAGATAGCAAAAATACTAAACAACTAACAAATCCCAAACTGTTAGGTAGAGTAAAAAGACTTGAAGATGGAAATGAGAGATATATTAAAATAATAAAAAAAAATTTTCCTAATAATTTTAATTTAAAAGGAACAAAAATAGTTTTAGATTGTGGCAATGGAGCTGGATATATTGCTGCGCCTAAATTACTTAAAAATATTGGGGCAAAAGTAATACCAATAGGTGTAAAACCCAATGGTTTTAACATTAATGAAAAGTGTGGATCTACATATCCAAATAAAATTCAATTAGCTGTTAAGAAATATAAAGCTCATGTAGGCATATCTTTTGATGGTGATGCTGACAGAATTATAATGTGTGACGAGAATGGAAAAATTATAAATGGTGATCAAATTATTGCAATGCTTGCACGCAGGTGGAAGTCAAAAAAAATTTTAAAAGGTGGAGTCATAGGAACACTAATGTCTAATTACGGACTAGAAAATTTTTTAAAAAAAGAAAAAATTAAGTTTTTTAGATCTAAAGTTGGAGACAGATATGTGAAAGAAAAAATGAAAAGATATAACTTTAACTTAGGAGGGGAACAATCTGGCCATATAATACTTGGTAAATTTGCAACTACTGGTGATGGTTTAATGGTTGCGTTGGAAGTTTTATTTTCATTAAGAAAAGGAAAGAGGGCAAGTAAAATTCTTAACTCTTTTCAATCTGTACCTCAAGTTTTAGAAAATGTAATTGTTAAAGAAAAAAATATAATCAATAAAACTAAATGTAAAAAAGCTATAAAAAAAGCCAATAAACTTATGAAAGGATTTGGAAGATTATTAGTTCGAAAATCTGGAACAGAACCAAAAATAAGAATTATGGCTGAGTCTCACAATAAAAAATTAATATTTAAGTGTATTAAAATAATTAAGAGTTCAATAATAAAGTGAAACCAAAATCAAAAGTTTTAATAATAGCAGGATCAGATTCATCTGGAGGCGCAGGTATTCAGGCTGATATTAAAACTGTAACAGCACTTGGTAGCTATGCAATGACTGCAGTTACTGCTGTGACATGTCAAAACACTAAAGGAGTAAAAGCAATTACTTCGATACCAACTAAAAATGTTGAAAAACAAATAAAAATGGTTTTAGAAGATATTAGTACTAATGCTATTAAGATAGGTATGTTGCATAATACTAGTATAATTAAATGTGTTCATAAAATTTTAAAAAAATATAAAGTTAAAAATATTGTATTAGACCCAGTAATGATCTCAAAAGGTGGATCTAGATTAGTTAATAGTAATTCTATTAATTATTTAAAAAAATTACTTTTACCATTATGTAATGTAGTTACACCTAATATTCCAGAAGCAGAAGTCTTAACAGGGTATCCTATTCTAAATAAAACAGACATGATAATAGCTGCTAAAAAAATCATCAACATGGGAGCAAAAAATGTGCTATTAAAAGGCGGCCATCTAAAAAAAAAAATGATTTTTGATATTTTGGTTTCTAAACGAGAAATAAAAATTTTTCCAAAAAGGAAAATTAAAACTAGACATACTCACGGTACTGGATGTACTCTTTCATCAGCTTTAGCCACATGTTTATCTCAAAAGAAAAATATATATAGGTCATGTAAAATTTCTCTTAAATATGTAGACCAGGCAATTATAACTGCACCAGGTTATGGCAAAGGTTTTGGACCTCTAAATCATCTAGTGTCATTTAATATAAGGAATAAAAATGTCTAATGTAGTTGTAGTTGGAGCACAATGGGGTGACGAAGGTAAGGGCAAGATTGTAGATTGGTTATCAGAAAAGGCTGACATAATAATTAGATTTCAAGGAGGTCATAATGCAGGACACACTCTTGTAGTTAATGATATTACATACAAGTTAAAACTTTTACCTTCAGGTATTGTAAGAAAAAATAAAATTTCTATTATTGGTAATGGTGTAGTTATTGATCCCTGGGCGCTTTTAGACGAAATTAAACAAATAGAAAAATTAGGGATAAAAATTACTAAAAAAAATTTATATATTGCAGAAAATGCTACATTAATTTTACCTTTACATAAAGAACTAGATGGAATTAGAGAAGATAGAAAAAATACTGATAAAATAGGAACAACAAGAAGAGGTATCGGTCCAGCCTATGAAGATAAAGTTGGTAGAAGAGGAATACGCGTAATGGATCTTACTAACACAAAAAATTTATCAAAAAAAATTGATATGATTTTATTTCACCATAATTCTATTAGAAAAGGTTTAAAAAAAAAATTGATAAATAAAAAAAAACTATTAAATAATTTAAGAAAAATTTCACCTAAAATATTAAAATTTTCAAAACCTGTTTGGAAAAAAATAGATGAATTTAAAAAGAAAAGAAAAACAATAGTTTTCGAAGGAGCTCAAGGAATGCTTCTTGATATTGACCATGGAACATATCCGTTTGTTACATCATCAAATACCGTTGCTGGTGCAGCTTCAGCAGGAACAGGATGTGGACCAAATACAATTAATTATATCTTAAGTATAGTTAAAGCTTACACTACAAGGGTAGGAGAAGGACCTTTTCCAACAGAGTTAAAAAATTCAATAGGTAATAAAATTGGTACTAAAGGTAAAGAATTTGGAACTGTCACCAACAGAAAAAGAAGATGTGGGTGGTTTGATGCAGTTTTAGTTAAACAATCGTGCATTATATCAGGTACACACGGCATTGCTTTAACCAAAATTGATGTTTTGGATGAGTTAAAATACATATATGTGTGTGTAGCTTACAAACTTAACGGTAAAAAAATTGATTATTTTCCCAGTTCTTTAAGCGATCAGACAAAAGTAAAACCCATATATAAAAAATTTTATGGATGGCAAAAAAACACGAGTGGTATTAAAAAATGGAAGAATCTTCCAAAGAATGCGCAAAAGTATGTCAGATTTATTAAGGATTATTGTGGTATTAATATATCTAGTATTTCGACAAGTCCAAAAAGAGAGGACACAATTCTATTAGAAAATCCTTTTAAGAAGATTAATTTTTAGGAAGAAGATTATTTGTTTTTGCTGAGTTTAGCATAGCTGCTTGTAATTTTTCAAAAGCCTTTGTTTCTATTTGCCTTACTCTTTCTCTACTTATTTTATATTTTTTACTTAAATCTTCCAAAGTAACTGCTTCTTCTGACAATCTTCTTGCAGACAATATTTCTTTTTCTCTCACATTCAAAACACTCATGGACAAGTCCATCAAATTTTTTCTTTCAGATAGTTCTTGTTTTTTTGCAAGTTGTAATTCTTGATCAACTTTAGTATCAACAATCCAATCTTGCCATTCAATTGCACCTTCATCATTTACTGGAGCATTCAAAGATTTTTCTTTTCCAGCTAATCTTCTATTCATCGAAACAACTTCTTCTTTTTTAACATTTAATCTTTTTGAAATTTCTTCAACATGTTCGTCTTTTAAATCACCTTCTTCATTAGCTGATAATTGATTTTTTATTTTTTTTAGATTAAAAAAAAGTTTCTTTTGAGCTGTTGTAGTGCCCATTTTTACTAAACTCCATGATTTAAGAACATATTCTTGTATTGAAGCTTTAATCCACCACATAGCGTAAGTAGCCAGTTTAAAACCTTTCTCAGGGTTAAATTTTTTAACTGCTTGCATTAAACCAATATTACCTTCAGAAACTAATTCACTAACTGGTAGTCCATACCCTTTATATCCCATTGCAATTTTGGCAACCAAACGTAAGTGGCTGGTAACTAATTTTTGTGCAGATTTTAGATCTCCTCTTTCGCTATATCTCTTTGCTAGCATATATTCTTCTTCAGGGCTAAGCATAGGAAATTTTTTTATTTCCGCTAGATAATTAGACAAACTTCCTTCTAATGCAATAGATGGTAAATTTATGTTAGTAGTTTTTGTGTTCATATAAGTATTGGATATGTATTATCAAATTATGGCAAATACAAGATGTCTAAATGCTAGCTTTTTTAAGGCTTTTTAGCAGCATATCAAAATCTTTAGGTTTTTCTGCTTCAAAAAATATATCTTTTCCTGTTTTTGGGTGAATAAAGCCTAAGCTTTTTGCGTGCAAGGCTTGCCTTTTAAAATTAATAATTTTTTTTTCTACATCAACATTAATATTTCTAAATTTTTTATTTAATTTCCCATACGATCTGTCACCTAAAATAGGATTTCCTTTAAAACTCATATGAACTCTTATTTGATGTGTCCTACCTGTCTCTAGATTACACTCCACAAGGCTTATCTTAGGTAAATTTGAATTTCTAAAAATTTTTATAGTTTTGTAATTTGTGATTGCGTGTTTACCTTTTTTCTTATCTTTTCTTACAGACATAAGTTGTCTATTTCTTACACTTCTAGAAATATTCTCATTTATTATACCTGTTGATGGCTTTACAATACCCCAAACTAAAGCCTCATAGGTTCTCTTAATTGTATGATCACTAAATTGTTTTGATAAATTAACATGTGCTAAATCATTTTTAGCCACCACAATAACTCCACTAGTATCTTTGTCTATTCTGTGAACTATACCTGGTCTAAGTTTACCACCTATTTTTGAAAGTTTTTTTTGACAATGAAACAATAGTCCATTTACAATTGTATTTTCATAATTTCCTGCACCTGGATGAACTACAACCCCTGGCGATTTATTGATTAAAATTATATCATTATCTTCATATAATATATTTAATGGAATTTTCTTAGCCCTAATATTTGTTTCTTTAGGCAAAGGATAATGAATTTCTATATTATCTTTTTCTTTTATTTTTTTTTTAGTTTCAAAAATTATTTTATAATTTAATTTAACACAACCATCTTTAATTAAGCTTTGTATTTTAGTTCTACTATATTCTTTTAAATTTGATTGTATAAATTTATCAAGTCTTTGACCTTCTGAATTTAAAGTTACATCCATTTGAAACATTTTTTTTTTCATATTTATTTATATATAATGTATAAACTAAGTATAAAAGCGCTGCTAGCTCAACTGGATAGAGCGCCAGACTTCGGATCTGGAGGTTATAGGTTCAACTCCTATGCGGCGCACCAGTTAAATTATCCATTCTTGAAACATTTTAATATTGTTCCGTATATAATCTGGGAAACTTTCGTCAATTTCAACTTTTTTATATTTTATATCTCGATCAAATAAATCTTGATTATTTTTAATTCTTATTGCAATTTTTTTTTCATCAACGTATTCATCTTTATAAAACTCTTGGTGAGAATAAGCTTTAATTTTTTTAGCTATTCCCTTTGGTTTTTTTAAAAAACTAAAATGCCAGCCTCCATTATTTATTAATTGAGGTTCTTTAGGTTTGTAAAATTTCCAAAAAGGTCTTTTTTTTGTTTTTATGTTTCTTAGCCACTGAGGTGATTTAAGATATTTTTTTTGGCATATTTTTGTTCCCATCCAATAATTGTCTGATACATTTAATAGATTTAATTTTGATTGAAAATTTTTTTGCATAAAACAAGCATATTTATTTTTAATATCAAAATCTGAAATTTTTTTAGGATCTGGTATTTCATCAATATCAGATATCATAATTAAATCATTTTCATTTGTATCTTTAAAACCTCTGCTTAATGCATTTCTTTGATATTGATCTCGCCAATGATTTGGTGTCCAATTTTTCTTTTTAGATTCTACGTTTATTGGTAAATCTTCTATTACTAAATATTCTATTTTATTTTTAAATTTAGAAAAATTTTTAATATCAAAATTTAATTTTTTGTCTTTACCAGAATGATCTCTTGTTGCTTCAGCTATTATAAATTTATCTACATGATAATTTAAAGTATTTAGTCTTAAATCTAGCATTAAATCTTCATCAAAATACATGCAGCAATCGTATAGTTTCATTAAATCTATTCTCCAATATTTACTAGCGTTCCTCTTTTTCTTGCTTCATTAAAAGCAAGATAAAAAATTAAAACTGCAGAAATAAAATAAATTAAGTTTAATATTAAAGCTGAAAAAATATTTCTGTAATCTACAACGTTATTTACTAAAATAGATCTCACTTCTTCAAATATATAAACTAATGGTAAACCTTTTGCTAATATTTGTAACCAGTCAGGTAAAATGGATAATGGATAATATATACATCCTAGAGGCGCTAAAAGAAAAAGTGACGACCAAGCTACGTTTTCAAATGCAGGTCCATATTTAAGTAATCCAGATACAACCAAGAGACCCAATGTTATTCCAAATAAATATAAACTTAAAAAAAGTAGTATTAATGAGGGTCCTAATTTAAATAATGTGACACCAAAAAAGGGAGTAGCAAGAATAATTGCAGGAATTATTCCAATCAGTGTTCTGATTAATGCTGTAGCAGTCAATCCAGTAATAATCTCACTTACTTTTAAAGGGGCAATAAATAAGTTAGTAAAATTTCTACTCCATATTTCTTCTAAAAATAGCATATTAAAACTTATGCTTGATCTAAATAAAAAGTCATAGAGAATCGCGCAACTTAAAATTATACCAGCAGTATTACTATAGTACTCACTATGCATTGTAAAAAATTTTGAAATAAAACCCCATAGGATAATTTGAATAGTGGGCCAATAAATTAAATCTAAAATTCTAGGAAATGAACTTTTAATTAAATAAAAGTGTCGTAAAAATAATGCATAAATTCTGTAAAATTTCATACTACTCTCTTGCTATTTTTAAAAAAACTTCTTCTAAGTTCTTTCTTCCATGTTTATGTATTAGTTCAATAGAACTACCACTATCAATTATTGATCCATTTTTCATCATCATCACCTTGCTACACAATCTTTCAACTTCAATCATGTTATGTGAGGCTAACAATATAGTAGTTTCTTTTTTTGAGACAAACTCTTCAATAAAACTTCGAACATCATTACCAACATCAGGATCAAGACTTGCTGTAGGTTCGTCTAAAAGCAATATATCTGGTTCATTAATCAAAGCTTTAGCTAAAGAAACTCTATTTTTTTGACCTGAAGAAAGCTCACCAGTTTTTCTTTTATTAAAATTATTTAAATTTAGTTTATTCATTAATTCAAAAATTTTTTCTTTTAAATTATGAACTCCATACATTCTTCCATAAACTTCAAGATTTTCTTCTATAGTTAATTTTTTGGGCAATTCAATATAAGGAGATATAAAATTCATTCTTTTTAATATTTCTGTTCTGTTGTTTTCAATATCTTGACCATCAATTAGTACATTTCCAGATGTTGGCTTTATCAAACCTAGCATCATACCAATAGTAGTAGATTTTCCAGAACCATTAGGACCAAGAAGACCAATTATTTCACCTTTATTAATTTTAAAATTTAAATTATTTACAGCCAAAATATCTCTATATTTCTTGTGTAAATTATTAATTTCAATTGCAACACTTTTCATTTATAGGAAGCTTTTTTTAATCTTTCATTGATAGCTATTCCTATACCTATACTAGGTATTTTACAAACAGCTATTGATTTAAATTTAAGTTTTTTTATTTTTCTCATTGTTTTGTACAAATTATTTGCAGCTTCTTTTAAGTTATTTTTTTTACTTAAATTAAAGTAATTTTTACTACTTTTAAATTTTTTACCAAGACTTATAAATGCCCCACCTTTTCTAGGTAAAGTTTTGTTCATAAAAACAGGTATACCAGGAGAATAATGAAAATTTAATTGGCCAGGACTTTTTATTTTTTTTTTGTTTTTTTTAGAAATCACCTTTTTTTTTAAAATACTCTGAATTTTTTTTTTAGTAATTCCCCCTTCTCTTAAAATATTAGGTTGTCCTGTTAAATCTAATATTGTTGATTCCAAACCAACTTTGCATCTTCCTCCATCTAGTATTATCTTAATTTTATTTTGAAATTCATCAAAAACATCATAAGCACTTGTCGGACTTAGTTTTGTAGATAAATTTGCGCTAGGCGCAGCTAAAGGAACATTGAGAATTTTAAGTAAATTTCGTGCAACTTTATGTTTAGGAAATCTAATAGCAATAGTTTTTTTTCCTGAATTTACTATTTTTGAAATTTTGGAATCAGTTCTTTTCTTAAGAATAAAAGTAATTGGACCTGGACATAAATTTCTATAAAGTTTTAAGAAAGAAATATTAATAATAGCATCTTTTTTTAAATCATCTAAACTTTTGTAATGTACAATTAATGGATTGAATTTTGGTCTTTTCTTTAATTTAAATATTTTATTAACTGATTTTTTAGAATATGCGTTAGCTGCTAATCCATAAACAGTTTCTGTTGGTATAGCTATAACGTTATTATTTTCTATACTTTTTTTTGCTTTTTTTAGATTGGATAAATTGTATTTATATATATTTAAATAGATATTTTTCATAAATTATTTAGTATACGGATATATTATGAA
>MDSV01006900.1_pt1 | contig 10979 bp, 4 predicted proteins | sample 810851 | NCBI WGS metagenome assembly MDSV01 (sample SAMN05326640, study PRJNA326480) | marine metagenome | isolation source: seawater | place: Atlantic Ocean: North East | collected 2012 | reverse complement strand
CTGGGAATAATTATGATTTAATAATGAATATAATCAAAATGATGATAAAATCTGGAAATACCAATGGTCTGAAAAGGATAGGAAATAAAATAACAGATGAAGATGAATTGACGTTTAAAATGAATTTAGAGATTATTGAAGCGAGAATTGGAAGAAGATATAGTCCTGAAAATGATAATTTTGAATTGATGGGAGATTTCTTGAAAGACCTATTGAATAATAAAAATATAATCTCTCTTTCTAACTTTAAAGATTGGGAAGAAAGGATAATTACTAGATTTAACAAAATGTATAGAGAAGGTTCTCATGAAAATTTAGTGAGTTTATTGCAAAATGTAGTAGTGAGTGATTATAATTTTATGATTTATAGATTTTTGATATTATCTAAAATTAAGTTAAATAGGGATGAGGCAAAAATATTGTGTATTGATACAATAAATATCTTAAAAACACCTAAAAACATAGAAATTGTTCTTGATTATTTCTATACCTTAGGAGAATTTGAAGAAATAATTAGTATAATTGAGAGTGACAATGATAATAATTTTTCATTTAGGAGTAAGATAATATATTCTAGAGCGATGAACAGAATTGGTCAAAGTGATACATCACTGAGAATAAAACGTGAAGCAATAGCAGATTTATGGATAAAGCTAGAAGAAAATGATATTGATATCGAAGTATTGATCGAGTCCATTGGTGAGATAAACGTCTCAGGAGATAGTGAAACTGCAGAAAATATGCTTTATGTTGCTTTGAATGATAATAAAATGGTTTCTGAACTTGATTCGAAACAACTAGGTAAAAAAATTGGAAATTTATTCAAAGAAATAATTGATAATAAAAAGAGAAATAACTTAAGGCAATCTCTAGATTATGCCAAAGTATTGATACAAGATTCTGAGAATCAAGCAGCATTGAAAGTCATTCTTCCATATATCAATCATGGGATTAGAACCTCAGGAGAATTATTTGAAATATATATAATATTACTTAGTAGGCTATCTGAATATGATAAATTAAATCAATTCCTACTTAAAGAATCAAGTAATTTCCCATTGACAACTATAGAAAGAATAGTTGAAACTTTGGAAAATGAGGGGCTTTTCGAACAGCATTTCAAATTGATTGAATCGGTCCCTGTAAATATTTTAAATTCGAAAAAGATAATTAGATCTTTCTTTAAAGTAAGAGAGCAAAGACTCCAAAGATATGATCTAATAGAATTAATACAAAAAATCTGTAAAATAAAAAAACCAAATCCAGATATCATTGTTTATCTTTCGGAGCAAATTACTGTATTCATAAAGACGCCACATAATTATTTACCCTATTTTGATTCTATTCGTATCCCTGAGTTAAAGAGAATCATATGTAGATTAAAAATTATTAATAAATCAGATATTCTAATAGACATCAAAAATGACTTGTCAAGTGTTGAAAAAATTATCAACTCAAAAAAATATAATTACAAGGATTTATCTGAAGTTATAGATTTACTATTTACCTATCTATTGAGGCAGGAAGAATATGATACAATAGAAAAAGTCTCGGAAATCTATGAAAGTATGGAAAAATTAAATAAAAATCAAGTTACGATAAAAATTAGATCCCTAACTGCTCAAGGGAAAACTGAACTAGTTAGAAAATATATAGAAGAATATTCAGAAAAGTTCGGCGATATTGAAAGATGGCGTATGTTAATTCAAATAGGAGATATAGAAGAAGTAAAATTAGAATCTGCAGAAGTAATGTTGGATAACAGAAATAATAAACAATATTACAATATTAACTTTAGTCTAGGAAATTTCAATTCATATTTAGAATCTATTGAAGATAAGATTAAATCTGGATTATTTGATCTTCAAGAATTAACACGATATTTCTATGCTTTATGCAAAATAGGTGAAGAAGAAAAATGTCAAAAAGAATATCTTATTTTGAGAAGAAGATATTCTTGGGATGCAAAAAAAAGGGCAATAATGGCCATAGTTGGATATGATTTTAGTTTTACAGAAGATTACATTAACGAGTTAGATTTGTGTTATGAGATGAATAAAAATGATAAAAGCGTACCAATTATGATTATCCGAGCATTCATTAATCTTGAAAGAATAGATATTGCATATAGATATTATCATATGTATATTTCAACATGCCAGCAAAGTAATGAATTCTTACAGATAGGAAAGAAACTTGGTGAAATGATACAAAGCTTCGATATTGATCCTAGAGATTTATTGGTAAATGATTTGCAGAATAATCCTGTCTACACGGACGTAGAAGTAATCAGAAGTATATTACAACTTATTCCAGAGAAGAAGGTTAAGAAAATGAATACAAAAAATATGAATATAGGAATACAAAGTCATACTTTGGACATAGGAGGTGCTGAAAGGCAAGTAAGTTATGTCCTAAATTTTCTCTCAGATGGTAAAATAAGAAATGAGAAATTTAGCCTGATTACTAATTCAGTACCAGTAGAAATTAATAATAGTAATACCTATTATAAGAACCTAAATATGGAGAGTTTGGAGATATACGAATACAACAAACCATTGAAGAAAGCCACGATTTCAATTGATGATGAAATTTCTGTGAAATTATCTTTCCTAAGTAAATTGAAAAGTCAAAGAATTAGAAAGATGATCGAAATATATTCAGAAAATAACTTTGATATTGTCCATACTTGGCAAGATTGGTGCAATATCTATGGAGGATTCGCTGCCATTATATCTGGTACAAAAAAGATAATTATGTCTGCCAGGACTTTATCTCCTCCTAAGAAAAGTATACTACAAAGTAGGTCTGGAAGATCCTACAAAGAATGTTATTTGGCTATTCTAAATAGAAAAAACGTTATTCTTACTCATAACTCTAAATTTGGACTAGAAGATTATAGCAAATGGTTGGAAATCTCAAATGATGATAAACGTTTCAAAGTAATGTATAATGGACTAGGAGGAGATTTTGTAAATTACAAAAAAACTAATTCAAAATTGAGAAAAGAGTTAGGAATAAAGAAGAATGATATTGTAATAGGTACAGTAGGTAGAATGACTACAGACAAGAGACCTTGGATGTTTCTTAAAATTGTAGAGGCTTTCATTAGAAGTGATAAAGAAGAATATATTTCTGAAGAATTAAAGGAGTGGTATCTAAATAAAGAACAAAATATAGAAATATGGAATGATAAAGAAAATAGAATTTCACTTGGAGAAGATTTAGATAAAGCACAAATAAAATTCATTATGGTAGGAGACGGCCCTCAATTTGAGCGAGTTTCTAGAATTGTTAAAGAGAACAATAAATTAACTGATAAGATTATTCTCATAGGCCATACTTCTGATGTTAGAAAATATCTAGAAATAATGGATTGTTTTGTTTTGACATCTAAAGTTGAAGGTTTGCCCAACGTGATTATTGAGGCACAATACTCTGGGATTCCCGTAATAAGTACTGATGCTGGAGGAGCAAGGGAATGTATTATAGAAAATACAACTGGACTTATTTGTGAAATAGGCAATGAATACCAGATTCCAAAAATGGTATTAAATACGATTAAAGACCAAGAAATTATTAATAACTCCAAAAAGAAAGCTCCAAAATTTATTTTGGAAAAATTTGGTGAGAAAAACTGGGCGAAAAGTATCAATAAATTATATTCTGAGGCGCTAAAATGAAAACAAGGAGAGTTTTATTGGTTGCGGATATTGAAGGATGGGCATATGATATTATAGCAAAATCAATACAAACCAAATTCAGAAAGTATGAAGCCGACATTGTCTACTTCAAGGACTTAATTAGAGGAACAAAGAAGGTTGATGCAAGTAAATATGATGTAATCTTTGGATTTTTCTGGTATGACATGTTTATGAGAGGGAAATTTATTGATAATTTAGATATGGCAAAAGTATGTGTGGACATACAATCTCATAACTCATGGCTAAAAAGAAATATCGATTTGGAAATGGTAGAGAAAATATTAACGCAATTTGCGGCCACCGGATATTCTTCAAAGAAACTAATGAGGAAATTTCCTAATTTAAATGATAAGTTCTATACTCCTTCTGGATATGATCCTAGAAAGTTTTTTCCTACTCCATTACCAACTTATGAAGGCAAACTGAAAGTTTGCTGGGCAGGAGATCCAGAAAATGCCCACCATGGAGATGTTAAAGGCTATTATAGATTCATAAAACCGGCCATAGATGGATTGGATAATGTGGAGTTGATAACTGCATCCAAGAAAAACCCAATACCTCATGATAGGATGAGAGAGTTTTATTCAAGAGGACATGTTTATCTGAATTTTTCATCAAGTGAAGGAACTCCAATGCCCGTATTAGAGTCAATGGCGTGTGGTAGATCAATCATTACAACAAATGTTGGGATTTCTGAGGAAGTAGTCAATAGTTCTAATGGATGGATAGTTTCGAGAACTAAAGATGATTTAGTATCTGTGATCAATGAGTGTCACAAAAATATAGAGAATTTACAGAAAATGGGCACAAATGCATTTAATTCTGTTTCAGAAAGAGTAGGCGATTGGAGTGCGATGTATTATGAAAAGTTATTTGACTGTGTTTATGACAAAAATATAATTATGTAATATTGAACATTTCAAAATGTATTTAATTAGAAAAGAGTAAAGAACAGCATTATATTCCTAGGGCCATGAGGATTTTGCTAACAGGCGGTTCAGGATTCATAGGAAGCCATTTAGCAGAAAGATTATTGAAAGATAATCATGAAGTAGTAAGCATAGATAATTTATCCACTGGATCTCTAGAGAATAATCATAATTTAGTAAAAAACGATTTATTTCGTCACCACACTTCAGAACTTTTATCTGAAGAAGGAATAGAATTATTAAAAAAAGAGATACTTGAATGTGATGTTATTTATCATCTTGCAGCTGCAGTAGGAGTTTTTAATGTAGTTAATCATCCTGCTAAAACAATAAAAGAAAATATTGAAATTACAGAAATAATATTAGATTTTGCTAAGGATAAGAATAAAAAAATTGTACTTTTCTCAACATCTGAAGTTTATGGGAAATCAACAAAACTACCATTCAATGAAGATGATGATATTATACTTGGCCCAAGTAAATATTCAAGGTGGAGTTATGCAGCATCCAAACTTATTGATGAATTCTTGGGCTTTTCTTATTTTAGACAATATAATCTTCCAGTAGTTATCGTAAGATTATTCAATACAGTTGGACCAAGGCAAGTGGGACATTATGGAATGGTGATTCCTAGATTTGTCAAACAAGCATTAAATGGTGATGAAATAACAATTTATGGCACTGGAAAGCAAAGCAGATGTTTCTGCAATGTAAAAGATACAGTAGAAGCATTGGTCGATTTAATTAATAATGATGATTGTTTTGGTCAGATATTCAATGTTGGCTCAAGTGATGAAATTACAATTGAAGGTTTGGCAGAGAAGATTATTGAATTAACCGGTAGTAATTCTAGTATCACATATATTCCTTATGAAGAGGCTTATTCAGAAGGATTTGAAGATATGATGAGAAGAGTACCAGATTGTAGTAAAATAGAACAATATATTGGATGGAAGCCTAAAATTAATTTGGATGAAACAATTGAGCAAGTAATTGAACACATGCAAATGTAGTAAAATTATTTAGGATAACCCATTATTAATTTTGCAATTTCTCCGTGTAACAATCCATCATTGGTAATAATTTCTTTTGGAGAAATATCATAAATCATAGAACAAATCCAAGAGATGATAATGATATCAGTATATTCTAATTTTTTAACTAATTCCATATATCTGCCAAGAATATTGCGAGGATCAGTTTGTAAAATATCAATAGTAGATATTTTCCTATCATTTTTTTCCAATATGCCTCTTAATATGTTTTTTTCATAATCAAGATGGGCATAAAAAATATCTTTACCTAATCCCTCAAAGACTTCTTTTTTCTCTAATGAAAGGAATAATATAGAATTGGTAAAGTTCATATTTTGATAGTAAGAACTATCTGAATTATCTCTTTTTAGTAATTCATCTTTTATTTGCAATAACTTCTCTTTATTTTCCATATCATCTTCATTGGATTTTATTTTTTCAATTAATTTTTCCTTTTCAATATCTGAGGAAATAGACAAAAAAGGAATAATATATTCTTTTTTAATAATATCTTTAGAATCTAGTTCGTATGATTTGATTATTTTTTTGTCGAGGCTTTGCCAAAGTTCATTGAGATCATGTTTATCTATTACAGATTTCAATACACCGCTAATTGGATCGAATATTTCTGAAAGAGAATTTTCTGGGAATAATAATTCTATTAAATGATATTTTTGTGATTTTAAAATGTATTTCAACACATCCGAAAGATAATCATTATCATGAATAGTTAGAAGATTATTTAATTCTGAAAATGTATTATTATCATCATTGCTAAAATATATCAAATGACGAAGATATAATCTCATGAAAGAAGTATCAGTAAGAGATTTTTTAGAAAATATCTTCAATATCTTGGAATATTTTTTTGTATTCTCCAAGTGAAAGTTTGCCATCAATAATTGTTCTAGTATAACAGCATCAGAGTTATTTTCCAGATTTATTGAATCACATAATTGAATTACTTCAGAGTAACGTTTTAAATTATTAAATGATCTTATTGCTAATTTAAACTCCTTTTTAGACCAGTTTTTTGAATTATTTAAACCGCCTATTGAATTTATCAATTCTTCATATTTATTTTCCTGATACATTTGTGCTAAAGAATAATTTTTAGACTTAGAAGAGATATCGTAATTCATTTTTATTGATGTAGAAAACGCTGGTTCATAATTGGGATTAATAGAGAATATAATTTCTAAAAAATCTAAAGCTTCTTTTTCGTTACCCTCTTCGAAATATATCTTAGAAAGATTATTTAATGCTTCTAGATTTTTTGAATCATATTGTATTATTCTTTCCCATGAATTTTTTTCAATATTTTTTGGATTTTTAAGTTTTTTATTCGATCTAGCGTTGAACAAAAGCGCGTTTATATTCGTTTTATCTTGCTGAAGAATTTGCTCTGATAACGATAAACAGGTAATATAGTCCTTCCTACTATAGGAAAATCTCATATTTGTAATTTTATGCTCTAACTCCGAAGGGAATCTTTGAGAAAAATCTAGAAGTGCTTTTTCAATTAAATCATCGTCGTTAATTTTCATTGATGATCTTAGTGCAAAGGTACATTTGTTTTTTATAATCGAGTCATCTAAATCTGATTCATCAATTTGACATAGTTTCAAACAACCTTCATAATCTTTAATCATATATTTTGATCGAATCCAGTGCTTTATTCTCGAATCATTTGGTCGGAGAGGATATTCTTGAAAATAATTATCTAATTCAACCCATGATTTAGATTTTATTAGATTATTAAGTTCAAAATCCGCTACCTGATTAAATACGGAATTATCGACCACGAATAAGCCAAAAAGTCATCATTCAAAACATCCATGTTTAATAACATCTTTTTGGAGGTAATAAATTAATTTATGAACCAAAGTCAATACGATTGAATATGGGCATTGAACGAGATAACATGATTACGATAGTAGGGCTTGGATATGTGGGTTTACCTACTGCTCTGGCATTTTATGAAGCAGGATATAAAGTAGGAGGCATCGATATATCAGAAAAGGTTATTGAAGGAATAAAAAATGGTAAAAGTCCGTTAATTGATGTTAGTACCGAAATAGAAATACCGACCAATGATGATAGATGGTATGTCACAACAAATTATGAAGATATAATACCTAAATCAGATGTTATTTTGATAACAGTACCTACTCCGGTAGATGATGAAAAGAAGCCGGACTTAACTTACGTAAAATTAGCTTCTAGATCTGTCATCAGTAATTTACCAAAGGGGCAAAGGAAAATAGTAGTTTTGGAGAGTACTGTTTATCCAGGAGTTACACGTGAAGTATTAGGAGGAATTTGTCAGGAATTAGGAATGGAGCAAGGAAAGGACATTATTTTAGCCTATTGCCCAGAAAGAGTTGACCCAGGACAAACTGATAGAGGAGTTAGTGATGTAGCCCAAATCATAGGTTGCGATGACGAAAAGATAGGAAAGGAAATAACGGAAATGTTTGGTACTATTACATTAGAAAGTGCTACCTATGTTGGTAAATTAGAAGTTGCCGAAGCATCTAAAATGGTGGAAAATTTACAAAGAGATATAGATATTGCACTTGCAAATGAGTTAGCAGTAGTTCTTCCAAAATTAGGAATAGATGTAGAACAGGTTTTGGCAGCGGCCTCTACGAAATGGAATTTTCACAGACATACTCCAGGAATCGGAGTGGGAGGTCATTGCATTCCAGTAGATCCTTACTATTACATCTCATTAGCTGAAAAGGTTGGAAAGCCATCACTTCTTTCATTAGGTGCAAGAAAGATGAATGAATCAATGCCTTATCATGTTTCTGAAGAAGTTCTGAGTTTACTGAAAGAAAAATATCCTACCAAAGAAGATAGGTGGAAAGTTCTAGTTTTAGGATATTCCTATAAACCGGAGTTAGGAGATACACGAGAAACTCCCGTTGAAGATTTAACTAAATCATTATCTAATGAAGGAGTAGAGGTTTTAGTTTGGGACCCATTGGTCGATAATAGTGAAATGCCAACATGGATTGTTCCTGTTGAAGATCCTTACAACTGCCGAGATATAGATGGGATAATATTAGCAACTGCTCACAAGAGTGTATTAAGTTTGGACTGGGAAAGGATGAAAAAAGATACTAGAAATGATTTAATATATGACGGCAGAAGAGTCTTGTCTGGTGAAAAAATGATTGCAATGGGATGGCAATATTCTGGAGTAGGAGTACCATCATTTGATAGTGATTTCTAGATATAATAAATAATAAAAAGTGATTTGATGGCATGGAAAAAGAAATTCCAAATAAAATCCAAAAATATTGAGACCCCTCTCCCAAAGGATGTAAAAGAATCAAGGAAAAAATCTGAAGAATCTTTTAATTTGGAACGTAAGGAGTTAAAAAGGCCGAATAAAAATGAAATTATAGATTTAATAAATAATGGTGAAGTTGAAATTGCAAAGAGAAGTGTAATTAATTGGCTAAATGATAACTCTGATGACATAGAAATAATTGAAATGATGATCCTCATTGAAAGGGAAAGAGATGATGAGTTGGAGGTTTCTTATTGGTCTGATATCCTGCAAAAAATGGATTCAACTAATGAAGTTGTTAAAATAACTAGAGAATATTTTGAACATAAGTTTAACATCTTGTCTAACTTAAGAAATAAAGAGTGGGAAAATTGCATAGGAATATGCAATGATATTCTAGTAAGAGATAAAAATAATAAATTTGCTTTAATTTCTCTTGCTAGATCATACAGAGGTTTGGAAGACTATGAAACGTCAGTAAGATATTGGAATAGAATTATAAAATTGGGTAAATTGTACGATGAAGAACTTCTAGAGTGTTGTAATTCTTTTTATAATGATAAGAAATATAAGGATGTAACAAGAATAATTAGTTTTAGAAATAGTAGTGAATATTCTAAAGAAATACTCGAAATATATGTAAGATCGTTATTCAATCTCAAGAGTTATGAGGATTGTATTGAATATTGTGAAAAATTATTGATATTCGAGTCAAGAAATTTAATTGCATTGAGATTAATGTCCAAAAGTATGATAATTTTAGGAAAAATTATAGAAGCTAAGGAATTACTAAGAAAAAGGTTAGTTATAGAAGGAGAAAATGTAGAAATATATGAAAATTTAATTGAGATACATCTGAGGATGGATCAGAGAAATGAAGTTGAAGGAATTTGGAAAGAAATAAAAAATGGCATTGACAAAGAGATGCAAAAATTTCTAATTGCTGTAGATATTTCTATGAAATTTAATTGGATGGAAAGATATAGAAAATTAGTAGAAAATAAACAAATGAAAATTGATGGGAAAAATTTCAATATTGATTTGGCAAGAATAACATTGGAAAATGGAAATATATTCGAATCATATAAATTCTTAAAATTATCAGATAAGGATGAAAACTACGAAAATATACTAAATGAGATTAAAAATATATTACACATAACCAATACTAGTATTGATGAAATACAAGATGAAGATTCTGGAATGAAGTGGATTTCTACTCTTGTCGTAAGAGAATTATCGAGAAAGAAAAATATATCTGAAATTAGAAGTAATATTCCAAAGTTTAGTATCATAACCTCTACTCTAAATCGAGGGGGGGCTGAAAGACAAGTGGCATTAACAATGAAAGGAATGTATGAGAGGGATTTTAATTGTTATTTGGCTATAGATAGAATAGCAGATGATAAAACAACATATCTGAAAGATTTACAGTCGATTAAGAAACGAATAGAAATACTTTCAGATATTGACACTGAGGATAAGAATATTTTGGGATATCAAATTATACAAGAGAATATTGAATTATTAAATTTATTAAATTCAACAATGAAAAATAAAATAAAAAGGTTAGTATGTTATTTCATAAGAAATAAACCAGATGTAATTCATGCATGGCAAGATGAGACCATACTTACTGCCTTCGTAGCATGTTGCTTAACTGATAGGCCTCAGTTAATTGGATCTGCAAGATCATTGAGACCGGATGAAAAATCAGAATTACACATCAGAAAAAGGCCATATCTAAGAGAATGTATGAAAATGGTTTTAGAAAAAGATTGGTTTACTTTTACAATTAATAGCGAAGCTGGAAGAAAAAGTTATGCAGAGTGGTTACAAATTGATGAAGAAAATATTAAGATAATTCACAATGGTACTGATTTTGAAAGTATGGAGAGAGGCATAAATATAGGCCTCATAAAAAATGAAATTGCGGAATTGGGAATTTATAAGGATAATATGGTAATTGGAGGAGTATTTAGATTAGAATCTGGTAAGAGGCCTAAATTAT
>MDSV01045209.1_pt1 | contig 10981 bp, 9 predicted proteins | sample 810851 | NCBI WGS metagenome assembly MDSV01 (sample SAMN05326640, study PRJNA326480) | marine metagenome | isolation source: seawater | place: Atlantic Ocean: North East | collected 2012 | reverse complement strand
GTTCGTGCTGATCAAGAAGAAAAAGATACGCAAGGACAACAAACCCAGCCCGGGGGACGTGTTCATCGACGTCGAGCTGTTCGCGCTGGACCTGAACCACATCAAGTACCTCTCCTCCAAGACCGGAAAGGTCGAGAGCACGAGGATAGGGGGTATACTCGACATTCCGTTCATGCGACCGAAGGAGTTCGGGTACGAGGTGGTCCTCTCGCGTCAGAGGGGCGTGAAGTATCGCAACCTCGACACCGGTAAGACGGTCAACGACAGGAAAGTCTTCGTCGCCAGCAAGGAGTTCCTCGTGGAGGATATCTATCTCATGCACAAGTTGAAGTTGAGGCCGGAGAAGAAGGAGAAGGATCGCCAGCGACTCATGCGACTGTCGAAGCTGTTCGTCAAGGACGTAAAGAACACCGATTCGATCGAGGCCATATTCAAGCGCGTCCGAGGTAAAATCGTCAGGGGACGACCGGCCACCAAGAAGGACGGGCGCGTCTCCATGCGCAAGGCTGCGAAGGTGGACCCGTACAAGTATAAGAACTACACGACCGCCCCGGCGCACGAGCGACTCTCGAGACATTTCGTCCACGGCATCAAGACGACGAAAGGCACGAAGGTCAAGGGGTACAAAAACAGCTCGGGGAACAAGCGCTTCAATCTCACCAACCTCAAGTGGAAGAACGTCACGAACAATTCCTACGTGAAAAACGAGGTCACCCTCAGGTCGAAGAAGGCGAAGCCGCTGCCGAAGAAGATCGACAAGCGAAGGACGTTGTACGGTCACAAGCCCAGGAGAAACAAGTGGGTCGCGAACGCGATCATAAACAGGGCGGCCGCGATTCCCTTCGTTGGGTTAAAGAGGAACCGCAATGGTAAGAATATAAGATGATCTTCGATACTATCAGCAAGAACGACGACGGCCTTCGCTTCGCGAAGGCTCGAAAACCTAACAAGCGTAAGGTGCTCATCCAGCTCAACGGCGTCAAGATCAGCGAGGTATCAGACGAGGTCTTCATCGACCTCGTCTCCGAATCGAACGCCGGTAAGGTGAGCGTGATCGACGCACAGAACGTCGACTCCGCGATCGAGCACTCGGTCGAATGGTTCGGTAAGGAATTGTCCGAGAATGTCATCAGGGCGGCGTACACATCCAGCGCGTCGCCGGATAATAGGATCGAGTGCGAGCGCATCGGCGCGACCAAGATTTTCGACGCCCAGCAGCAGGCGGTCGACATCGAATCTCTCCAGAAGGACGGATCGTGTGACGTCATCCTCGAATTCTCGGGGCTCTGGTTCGCCAAAAAGAATTTCGCCGCCACCTGGAATCTCGTCCAGCTCAGACTCCACCCCGAGGCCCTCGACGAATACCCAGACGACTACGCATTTGTCGATGACGATGAGCAGTAAAAATAATTTGTTAATATACTATAAAAGATGTTCAAGGGTCGTAACCAATCGATTATGATGTTGGTCGCGGTGGCCGCACTCGTCTTCCTTCTTTGCAACCTCAACTCCAAGTCTGCCTACACCATCACCGAGCGTGAGTACTCGTCCATCGGTCCCTCCGTCGGACCCGCCGCGGGCCCCTCCGCCGGCATGAGCCAGGGCACCGGCCTCGCCTCTTCCCTGCTCCCACGTGAGATCGCCTCCGAGGAGGATTTCGGTCAGTTCGCCCCAGAGGACGTCCTCGCGGGTCAGAACTTCCTCGACCCTCGTCAGCAGATCGGTTTCCCCGAGACCGTCGGCGGCGCGCTTCGCAACGCCAACCAGCAGATCCGCAAGGACCCTCCTAACCCCAAGGAGCCCTTCGTCTGGAACAACTCCACCATCGTTCCCGATCTCATGCAGCGCGGTCTCTGCGCCTAAGCTTAAAGATTAGAGCGTAGTATTAATCAAACAATGGCTACTAACGTATCGACCGATCTTTCCGACACGGTTTCGAAGTTGGTGGAACTCGCCAAGCAACTTTCCGATGCGAAATCTGATATCAAGATCCTAAACCAGGAGGAGAAAAGGCTCAAGGAGCGCGTGAAGAAATCCATGGTCGAGCAGGGTATTGATACAATTAACCTCAGGAAAGGAAAAATCAGTATCCGTAAATCCGTCCGAAAGGGTACCATGAACAAGGAGGCCATCTCGAGCGGTCTCATGTCCTTCTTCTCCGGCGACGAGGCCAAGGTGGAGGGCGCCCTGAACGCTATCAGGGATAACCTGCAGACGAAAGAGACGACCAGTATCTCTCTCACGGGTATAAAAGATAAGCCCCCTAAAGATGTATAAATGGTGTGGAGTCAGTACGTGTGGGAGGCCAACACCGGCTTCGATCCCGACGCCAGTGATAACGATGACTCGCACGAAGACACTCCTCTGAATATCGAAGATTGGGAAGTCGAATACTCAGATGAACTCTCTCGAATGTGGAATACCATTCAACTTCTCCTTTACGACGCAGGAATCCAACACTCAGGCCGGTTCGTAGATTTCGTGGAGTTTTGTCACACGGAGCACGACGCCGACACCGTACCGCGGGTGACGTGGGAGTACCAGGAGCAGACGGCGTGGCTCGAGGAGAGACTCGCGCACGTGTGGAGGAACATCAGGCGCACCGTCAACGACAACGGCCTGCACGAGAAGATGATGCGCGGGGCGACTTTCAATACCTTTCTTAGTCTGTGTAAAAATTATATGAATATATACTAAATGTTACCGAACCTCACCGCTCAGCGTGTCGCCATCCCAGCCGCTCTTTTTTTAACGCTCAGCCCCGGTGTTCTCATCACGACCAACGGGGAAAAGCTTTCGTTCACGAACCAAAAGACCAACACGCACGCCGTGTTCTTCCACGCGCTCGTGTTCTTCGTTGTCTACAGCATGATCGCCAAGGCGATGGGCCTGGTCCTGACCAAGACCGATCTCCTCGTCAGCACGTCTCTGTTCCTGGTCCTCAGCCCCGGTCTTCTCCTTACTTTGCCTCCGGGGAGCAAGGGTGTGTTCCAGTCGGGACAGACGAGTGTGACTTCCGCACTCACCCACTCGATCGTCTACGCGATCGTCTTTGCGATTTTGCGTCGTCAATTTCCTCAGTTCTACTAGGTAGGAGGCAGATGAAATATCTCGTGTTGGGACCGGCGTGCATGGGTATATTCTCCATGATAGGTAGTCTCAAGGCGATGGAATCCGATCTCGTGGACGTCAAGGAGATCTCCGGCTCATCCGCGGGGTCGATCCTGGCCCTGTTTCTGGCGGTCGGGATGTCGGTCGACGAGATATTCGAGACCGCGCTCTCCACGAACATCGCCGACTTTTTCAAAATCAAGTTGAGTTCGTTTTTCACCAAGTTCGGGTTCGTCGATATGCACCCCATACGTAAGAAGTTGGTCGAGATCTGTCGATCCGATCCGACGTTCGCCGAGGTCGAGATGAAGATTTACGTCTCCGCGTTCTGTCTCAACTCGTCGGAGACGGTGTATTTTTCGAAGGACACGCATCCCGACATGAAGGTGATCGACGCCGTGTGCATGTCCATGGCCGTGCCGTTCATCTTCTCGTGTGGCAAGTACATGGGGAACACGTACGTCGACGGTGGGACCAAGGAGGAGTACCCACTGACCCCGTTCCTCGATAAGAAACCCCATGAGATCACGTGCATGAAAATAACCACCAACCAGATTTACCAGGAAGATATAGACACGCCGAAGGAGTTCGTGGAGACGCTCGTCAGGTCCGCGCTTTCGAACCGCGCGCGTTACGACAGGCCGATCAAAGAGATCGATATCAAGATCGGCGACATAAACATATTCGACTTTACCATGTCCTACGAGGACAAGATCAAATTATATAACATAGGCTATTCGACGTGAATACTTTTTTTGTCAGTTTATAGTATATGGATGTTTGCGATCCCGACGCCGACATCAAGAATCTCCGGGAGCAGGTAAAGCTCGATACCGGAAAGGACCTTAGACTGACAAGGGAACAGATATGTGGAGTGCAGAAAAATATTCAGGCTGGGCGATTGCCCCTGCCGCCGATGTTGCTCAACCGGTCGAGAAAGACGCTTACCATGACCGACAAGAAGAGTCCGCTGACGGCGAGGGATTTCGAACGTCTCTTCGATGAGAACACGACCCTCGACAGGATGCAACGAATCGCGCGTAAGGCGGGTCTCAAGGTTGATAACAAATCCAAGGCTGATTTGGTCTCGGGCGTCAAGGACAGGATGGTGAAACTGAAAGTGGCCGAGCCCGTCAGGATTACCAAGAAGCGTATCCTCGCCGCTAAGGCTGCGCAGAGTAAGGGGTTCCTGTCGGGTGTGGTGAACAGGTTTACGACGGCTACGAAGAAGAATAAGAATTCGGCCAACGGAAACGTGAACACCACCAACGCGAACCGCACCAACGCGAATCGCACCAACAACGCGAATCGCACCAACAACGCGAATCGCACCAACAACGCGAATCGCACCAACGCGAACCGCACCAACAACGCGAATCGTAACAACGCGAACCGCACCAACAACGCGAATCGCACCAACAACGCGAATCGTAACAACCTGGGGAACACGAGTCGTGCCAACAACAACGTGGGGAACCGAAACCGAAACAATGGCGTCAGGTTTCCGAAGGGAAGCATTTTCCGGGGCCAACCGAAACCTGCGTTCTTGAGGGGGGGAGGAAGGCGTCGCCGCGACGTTAACAACAACACGGCCATGAACATGGGTAACCGAGGCAGCAACAATTACAACAACCGCCCCGCGCGTCCTCGGGAGAGGCTCGGTCGGGTCATGGGTAGAAACCAACCTAAGTTTCTTCGTCAGAAACAACCGAAAATGATTGGTCCGATGGAAAATTTCATCCCGGCGAAAAAGTTCAACGGAGCCAAGAACGGCTACGTCTTTCAACAGGGTAATCAGGGTCTCGGGTATTACCCGAATAAACGTAGACGCAACGGCCGCGACGGGCGCAACGGCCGCAACGGCCGCAACGGAGGAGGATCCGGTGGAGGCAGCATGCCGATGCAACAATTCATCTTCGGTGGCGGTGGAGGAGGAGGATCCGGTGGCGGCGGAGGAGGATCCGGTGGCGGTGGCGCCAACGCCACCGTGAATCTCTCCCACGACGGTAAAAGAGTTTTCGCACTGAAGATGAACAGGAACAGGCTTCAGAAAGAGAGGAACGAACTGCAGAAAAAGTTGATGCGGAATAAGTTCAAATCTATCGCCGAAAAAGCTGCGGCGAAGGAAAAGTTCAACAAGAAACAGGCGGACCTCAAGGCGGCATTAAATTTGGAAAAAAATGCAGCTCAAAAACAGTTCAAAAAGGAACGTGCCGAACTCCAAAAGAAGATTAACAACGCACCAACCAAGGAGGAAAAAAATAAACTGGAAGCGAACCTGAAAAATGTAATTGGCGAGAAGAACAAGAAAATTGAGGAAATTGAAGAGTTCCTCTTGAGGCAAAGTAGTCTCCTTAATTTTACGTTAGAAAATCTCACTGTGAAGAACGCGAAACTGAAAAATGCGAACGTGGCCAGGGCTGCAGCGAACCGGTCTAGGAACCAGGCGATCCAGAATAAGGCCAACGCGAACACGAAACTCGCTGCAAAGAACAATATGATCAAGAAAAGGGAGCAAGAATTCGAGAAAGCGAAGGGGGAGGTGGAAAACCTGCAAAATAAGCTGAAACAGACCAAACTGACCAGGGAGGAGAGAAATAAGTTGCGGACTAATCTCGAAGCGGCCAAGGCCAACGCAGAGGAAAAGAATCAAGCGTACAAGGTGCAAAAAAAGCAAATTGAAAATTTAGCCATGGAGGTGAGTAATAGAAATGCGGAACTCATCGGCGCGCGAAGAGCTCGGGCACAGGCGGAGAAAAACCTGGCGAATGCGAAGGCGGCCGCAAACGCGGCTACGGGAAATGCTAAATTAAAAGCAAATGACGAAATCAAGAAAGCTCAGAATGAGTTGAAAGAGGCGCAACAGTCGATGGAAAATTTACATAGAACGCTTAGGGTTGAGCGAAACAGGAATCTCGCCGAGCAGAAGGCGACGATGAACGCGAACCGAAATGAGAAGCTCGCCGCAAAGAACGCGAACCTAAATAGGCGGCTCGCCGAAAAGCAGGAGGCGTTGAACGCGCAGCTGGAGAACGCGAGGAACGAAGCCAGAAAGGCGGGTGGGGCAAAAGCTAAAGCAAACGCAAATGCCAAAATCGATAAAATCAAAGCCAACCTCGAAAAGGTTAAAACAAATGCACTGAACCAGCAGAAGGCGGCGATGAACGAGAACCTAAAGAGGCAGCTCGCCGAAAAGCAGGAGGCGTTGAACGCGCAGCTGAAGAACGCGAGGAACGAAGCCAGAAAGGCGGGTGGGGCAGCTAAAGCAAACGCAAATGCCAAAATCAAGAATATCAAAGCCAACCTCGAAAAGGTTAAAACAAATGCACTGAACCAGCAAAAGGCTGCCATGACTGTCCAGGGTGCGTTTAAGAGGGCGAAAAACCGGAAAAAGGCTTACAATCAGGGAAAAATAGATGGTAGAGCGAGCACTAGAAATAATCCCCTCTACGCGACCGCGGCGCAGAAAGCAGCGAACAACGGCAAGACGCAGAAAGCAGCAAACAATTTACGAAACAAGATCAACTCTATTAAACCCCTGCCCAAATACGTGACAAAACCCCCCGACCCAAAGGTTTCGTTTGGGGTGAAAAATCCCACGATACCAGGAGCAGGACCAAAAGTAAATGCCGAAGGCTGGGAAAAACCCAAAAAGACCCGCCCAATGTCCAATTCGAACAGGGCAGCATTCAAACAGGCAGCCATCAATGAGGCACAAAACTTCAAAACCATTATTAGTAAATTACAACCTCGTTCGGCGCCCACAGCTTCTCCCATCCCTCGGGCTTCACGGAATTACAAACCCGGGGGAAGCAAGTTTAAGAAAGCCGGAATGCAAGTCCAAGCCGGCAGGGTACGTACAAGTGCGAAGCTCGCGGCGAAAGAGTTGGAAATGAGGAAGAAGTTGGGGCGTTTGCAGGGTGCAAACAGGGTTCGGGAATCTAGGAATCAGGCTGCTATTAAAGAAAGACAAGGGGGTAAGGAACAGAAACAAGTGGCCGGTCTTTTCAAAGTGGGGAAAAAGGTAAACACAAACTTAAAAAGGATGATGAAACAGAGAGATGCAAACAGGGATGAAAAAGTCCGCAAGGTGGGGGCTCAGCTGGAATCGAGTGAAGCCAGGAAGCAAGCGGAAGAAGCTCAGCGAAAGGCGCGGCTTGATAAAAAAAAGAAAGAATTAACGAATTTAGCCACGAAGGGTGGTGTTTTAACTAAAACTCAATCCAATTTCAACAATCAAAACTTCAGAAACGTTATTAGTAAATTAACAGTAAATAATTTAGAAGTTATGGTGAATCGTGAGAGTGATGTAAATGCAGAACCATTCGTTGACCAGGTAAAAAACGATATAAAAGAAAAAATTGCCGCGAAAAAACCGACGAAAATACCAATCACGAACTCGAACTCGAACTCGAACTCGGAGGCGAATGGGAGCCCCCTGTCAACTAGAAAGAACGAGCTCCTTAAAAAGGTCGTGCAACAAATCCCGGGTCGCTTTGGAGTGTACAGAAGAGAGTGGGAAAAGAAGATCAGGGAAGCCACGAACGTGACCCAACTCAACATCATCAACAAAAAACTCGAAAACAAAATGAAGTTCAGAGAAGATGTAACCGGAGCGAAACTCACCAAGAATAGGGCGAGGCAATATAAACCTATCATGAAATGGAACGACAACCTGGCAAAGCGAAGGATACAGCTAGAGAAAGATGAAAAAAACCAACTGGGAGAGAATCAAGAGAAACAGAATAACCGGAAAAAACCCCAGAATACCCTCAGTGAACCAAATGCAAAAAAAGAGTTCAACAAACAAATGGCCCTGAGAAAGACGCGTAAAAGTCGCAGGGTGGCAGGGCTCGACCCCGTAAACAACGGTTACCAGAGCGCCCAGGAAACCTTTAACGATGAACCCCCACCGGCACCCGCGAATAAAATGAAAAAGGCGTGGAAAAAAGCGGGAACGAAGGCGAAAGCGGTAGTAAGGTTGAAGAAAGCGGGAGCGAATAGAGCGGCTGCGGTTAAGATACAGAAGGCTAAGAAAAACGCGGCAGCGACACTCGCTCAGTATAAATTAAACGGGAAAAAGGCTAAACAAGCACAAAATAAGTTGAGGAGAGAAAAGGCGGCTGCGAAGGCGAAAAAGGCTGAGCAGCAGCCGCCGCGTCGAAGTCGTAGGCTGGTGGGGGCCGATCCGGAGCTGAACCCAAACAAGGCCGCCAAAAATGCCAAGGCTAAGAAAAACGCGGCAGCGTTACTCGCTCAGTATAAATTAAACGGGAAAAAGGCTAAACAAGCACAAAATAAGTTGAGGAGAGAAAAGGCGGCTGCGAAGGCGAAGGCGAATACAACGAAAAAGGCTGAGCAGCAGCCGCAGCGTCGAAGTCCTAGGCTGGCGGGGGCCGCTCCGGAGCGTACCCGTACCCCATCTCCCCCCAAATCAAAACCGAACCCGAAAAAAAGACCCACGGCGGCGGAAGCCGCGGCTAAGAAGGAGGTGCAGAAAAGGGACAAGGCCAAAAGGGTGGAGGAGGCAAAACGCAAGAAAGAGCTGGCGGAGGCAAGAAAAGCTAGGGTTGCTGCTGCTGCCAAGAATGCAAATGCTAGACGGAGAGCTGCACAGCGGAAGCGTACCCCATCCCCCCAGGGAAGACCCGCGACGAGGTCAACCACGGGCCCGCGCAGAAACCCGCCTCGGGGGAAGAAAAAAACATAGATCAATTTTGTAATTAAAAATCTAACTAAGTTAAAGGGTTGGACCGCTCTTTACCTTAGATGGACGAGGTATGCGGGGTGTGTTGCGAAAATTTTAGCAAATCGGCTCGGAAGAGTGTGCCGTGTTCGCACTGCGACTTCGTCGCGTGTAAGCGCTGCTGTCAGACGTACATGCTGGGCACGGCGAAAGATCCGCACTGCATGAACTGTAACACGGTATGGGACCGCGAGTTCGTGGATACGTTCTGTACCAAACACTTTCGCAACACAGAATACAGGCGACACCGCGAGAACGTCCTCTTCGAACGCGAAAAGTTACTCATGCCCGAGACGCAACCCCAGGTGGAACGGATCCTCGGCATGAGGAAACTCAACGCCGTGCTCAGAGCGCACAAACAGAGGTTGGTCCAAGTCCACGCCGAAATCCTGCGTACCGGGCAGGATATCCGCGACCACCCCGAGTTGGTCATGATCTACCGCCACATGGAGAGTATCTACAACACTCTCGAGACTTTACGCCAGGGTGTCCACTCGACGGTCGTCGAACCCAGGAAGTTCGTCCATAAGTGCCCGACGGAAGAGTGTAAGGGTTTCCTCTCCGAAAACCTGTACTGCGGCATGTGTAACAAATATTACTGCGACAAGTGTAACGACGTCAAGGAAGACGGCCACGTGTGTAACCCCGACGTCGTCAAGACGATGGAACTCATACGCAGGGACAGCAAACCCTGTCCGAAATGCGGGCAGATGATCCACAAGACGGACGGGTGCGCGCAGATGTGGTGTACCGCGTGCCACTGCCCGTTCGATTGGCGCACGGGTGAGATCGAAACGGGCAGGGTCCATAACCCGCACTTCGTGGAGTACAAGCGCAAAAGCATGTACCTCGGTCGAGAACACGGCGACATACCGTGCGGTGGAATTCCTTCGTTCAGGGAACTTCGGGAGAAGCGAGCGTCCACGAAGATCCTCCAATACGCCATAGTCGTCTACGAGACCGAACGTTTCAACACCCTCCTGGACCTGCGCCCGGTCGATAACCTCAGCTTTCGCATAGGGTACATGCTCAACGACATCCTCGAGGAAGATTTCAAATCAGTTCTCCAGAGACAGGAAAAGTTTACCGATCGCGTCAGGGACATTTCGCACATATACGAGATGATCATTCACGCGGGCGGGGATATTTTGCGGCAATACCTACTGGACGACGGCGGGGATGAGGAGGTGTACCTCACCATGTTACAGGGTGTGGTCGATTACAGTAACGAGATCTTCGCCAATATTCGTAAGCGGTACAGTTGCAGACTCCCGAAGAATATAATTTTATAGGTAAAGTGTAGATGGCGCTCTGGGTTCTGCTCGTCTTGATCCTGTGCGCCTTGGTTCCCAGGTACCCCACACCCACGGTCCTCCGGGATTTCATCACCCCCGAGGAGCGTGCGCATATCATGAAACAGGCGAAAGATCGTCTCGCGGATTCGCTCGTGGATACTGACGGTAGGGTCGATAAGGAGATGCGGTTCAGTCAAACCGCGTGGCTCCCGAAAGACGATCCGGTGGTTCGGTCCGTGATGGAACGGTGCGTCTCGCGCGTCGGTAAGACGATCGACCATTGCGAACAGTTACAGGTTCTTCGGTACGGCGAGGGCGGTCACTACAGACCCCACCAGGATGTGCTCGAGGGTGTCAAAAATAAAAGAGTGTACACCTTCATACTCGCCTTGACCGACGAGTATGAAGGGGGGGAGACCGAGTTTCCGAATATCGGTCGATCGTTTAAGCTTCGAGCGGGCGACGCGCTCTTTTTCAACACCCTCGATAACATGGGGTTAGACACGGAACTCGCTCTTCACGGGGGAAAACCCGTGAAGGCGGGTGAAAAGTGGATCTCGAACGTGTGGATCAGGCAAGCTCGTGTTTGACCTTCTCGCGGTTCGCCAGGTGAAGAGCCTCCACTTCAGATTTGTTTTGAGCCGCGTAGGGAACCGCGTAGAAGTTATCACACATCCACTTGTTGACGTTCGTCCAAACGTCGTCCTCACAGACCCAAACCTCTGCGAGGACGCGTCCGAATTTCCCGCGCGAATCTGCCTCGGGGCATCTAAGTTCGATCTCTATATCGTCCTTCTCGCTGGCGACAGCCTTCATGCACCATGCCTTG
>MDSV01016387.1_pt1 | contig 10981 bp, 10 predicted proteins | sample 810851 | NCBI WGS metagenome assembly MDSV01 (sample SAMN05326640, study PRJNA326480) | marine metagenome | isolation source: seawater | place: Atlantic Ocean: North East | collected 2012 | reverse complement strand
AGTAGTTTTAAGATTACTTCATGTTCAGATTTATCTCGAATTCCTATTAACCATGCTGCTTGTCCTCGTACTTCTTCGTCTGGTGAATTGGTTAATTTTTGAATATAATTGAAAGGTAAACCTTCAAAGTTCTCAGACAGTAATCGGATTGCACTTAATCTAGATCTACTCGGTAGCTCCTGATTAAGAGAGGCTTTTTTTAGAGCTGTATGTATATCAAATGGAGCTTGTTCTTGTATTTTTATTTGCCTAAGTCTGCTCCATTCTGAGCTTTTTTGAGGAAGATTTAAAAGTTCGTCTAATAAATTAGAATTAACTGAATCATTTATATTCCATTTAATTGGCGGGGCTTTTGGTGAATCTTCTAATGAATAGAAGATTCGCCAAACACCTTGATTGTGATCAGTTGCCATAATGCTTCCGTCTGGCGCAACGTCAACGTCAACGAGTGCAAAATTTATTGGTCTTCCTTTTTCGTCTTTCGCTCCTGCTTTTGCTTTTGCTAATTCAGTTAGTTCAGCTTTCCAGCTTCCGCCATGTCGATTTAGATGAAATACTACCAACCTTCCTGAGCTGGCATATCTTCCTGTAGTTGCTGATTTCCAGCGATAATCACAAACGATAAACGAATCTTGATACTTATTTGGAAATTGTTTGTGTTCATAAAAGATTCCCCAATTAGGGGATCCTCTCCCAACTTCAAGAACCCCAGGTAAGCAGTCTAAGTAGTATGGTGGATAAGCACCAACACCATGCCAACCTTGATCTCCGCCGGTCGCCCAGTGATTTAATCTAACAGGGCGATAAAATGGAACATCGACATGGAATTCCATGTCACTATCAAAACTAAAAAATTCCCCAAGATAGTTCATGCCTAAACTAGGTGCGTTTCTCCCTCCAGACCCTATGCATTCCCATTCTTCGCCTTTTGGATCAAAACGAAATACCGAAGCTGTCCGCTCCTCTCTTGAGGGGGAACTATCCTGAGTAATGTGCTTTCTTTCATTTATTCCTCCTCCATCACCGGAAACGAGATAAATGTATCCATCCAAACCTCTTAAAATTGTATGCGCAGCATGATCTCCTCCAGTATTGAATGGAGCTCCTAACCTCTTTTCGTGTCTTATTTTTGATTCTGAATTGTATCCACTGAACAGTTGAACGCCATCCCCAGATACTGTGTATAGGTTATCCCCCAAAACTAGAAGTCCTTGAGGCCCTCTTCCTCGAAGTGGTGCCCCTGAAGCAATTGTTTCTTGAGTTTCATAAACTCCGTCATTATCAGTATCTATTATTCTTCTAAGTGAATTTCCTTCGGCCACTAATAATTGCCCTTTGCCGTCAAATGTGAGGTCATAAGATCCTCCTGTTAGTTTAGGTTCAGCAGCTCTGTATATATGAAATCCTTCAGGAAGGATAAATTGATCATCTAATAATATTGGGCTAGCTGAAATAAACGTTAATGAGCTTATTACTATTGATGTTAGAAAGATATATGGTCTGGTCATTTTAGTAGTCTATGAAAAATGAAGTTAATCTAAAGACATGTGTAGTTATGACTGCTATTGATTTCATAGGGAGCTTTAAAGAAATTCTTATAGAATACTTTGAAATTTACCAGTAAAAGGGTAGGGCTGGATAATGATTTTTTATATTTATTCTAATAAGCTGATTATTGCATAATGATTAAGCATTAATTATTTATATTGATTAAAATATTTTCATTACTTCTTCATCTGATTGGCGAATAAATGAATCGAATTTCCCATAAAACTCATTTAATGGTAATCCCATGTGTTTTTCGAAAGCAGCAGATTTTCCAAGACGGGGAATATCAAAATACCAATTTTTTAAGACAGTGACTTCGGCGACACCTTTTACATGAATTAAATACGCTGTCGCCCATGCTCCTAACATGTAATAAACCTGAGCATAATTTCCTTTTTCCCAGTAGGTTTCATTATTTAATTGCCATTTTGTTTTACTTAAAAAAAAGTCGTTTATACCTTGCTGACTAATATTTCCGCCGGTTACACGAAGCTCTAGCATGTATTTTTTGAAATCTACTAAATTAAGATTCTCCATAAACTTTGCTGAGCTATAAGTTGCTCCGCCTTCAGTCATCCAAGAGTTTAGATTTCGATCTGAAGTTCGTTCTTGGTATGAATCACAATGTGCTATCTGAAAGACATGGTGATACTCATGTAGAGCTCCCCATGTATTTTCGATAGGATTATTTTCACGTTCTGTAGCATTAGTTGTGACATCTTCGTATACACGTATAGGGGGTTCGCTCCATGTTAATCCTCCTTCTGCTCTTCCTTCGGATACAGCTTCGATTTCTGAGATTACATTTGAACGGTTTAAGAATTCCTCTACTTGCTTCTTTTCAGGATTTGATGAATTTGGATTTACTCTAGTTTTTGCCCTTTTGGTATAAATATCCAGGATGTTTTGCTTGTTGCCTGGACCTAATAAGTAAACGTAATATGGTCCATAGTTGCCAAAGTAGTTGATAGCGTAATTAAGCCCTCGTTCATAATTTTTTACTAAGCCACCATCTTTATTAAGTCCATCTGCAACAAAAAGGACTGGTTTGATGCGTGTCTGTTTACCGAAAACATTCTTATCTTTTTCAATGAATAAGTTTAGGTTTGAAGTATTGTTTTTGGATATGCAGCCCGTTAATAGTGTGCCTACAATTATTGCTAATTTTATATTATTCATTCTGAAAGCAAAATAGATGTTAAGCATGCTTGCAGCTAGAATTATCTGTTTCTATATTCTTTTGCACCTTGCTGTTAATACAACTTTGTAAATTATGTTATCTGAAAAAGTTGAAGAAAGAATGAAACGTTGGCTAGCCAAGTCGGATTCACATCCGCTTTCTAAAAGAGAAACTGACTTGGTTTTACTGTTGAAGAAAGACAGCGAAGCTTGGCGTAAGTATGGTGAGTTTTATGATGGATGGAAATTTGAAGAAATTGAAGAGCTTCTTGTTTCTGTTCGTTCTAGATTGTGAAGATATAAAATGAAAAGAAATCTTGGATTTACTTTAATTGAGCTACTTGTAGTTATTGCAATAATTGCAATTCTTGCTGGAATGCTATTGCCAGCTCTGGCTAGGTCGAAAGGAAAAGCTCGGCAGACAGTTTGCATGAGTAATCAAAAACAACTTGGACTTTCTACTGCCATGTATGCTGAAGATTACGACGATAAGTTCCCTGTTTCAGTGACACCTCATACAACTCAGAACCATGCAAAGTGGCTAACAAGTATGTATGACGTCGGTTATTTAAGTACAATGGATTTATTTTCAGATCCGGCAGATGTAGAAAGTCCTCATAATATGATCAAATTAAGGAAGCGTCGGATTTTACTTGGTAAAGAAAGTCGAGATATTGTTTTTTCTTATGGTGCAAATGAACAAATGATTGGGCCTTCAAATCAGATTTATAAAAAGATTAGTCAAGTGCCACAGCCGGATAAGATTTTTTTCTTTGGCTGTGCAACTTATATGGTTGTCCCATCATGGGATCATGAGCGTGTTTACAATGCTAGCGGGCCGCATCAGCCAAGCTCTTCATCGAATCCACCCAACGAGTTGTATGCACGCCACAGCTCCGGTAAAAATAATCGAGCAGGGGAGAAGAGTAAGGGTGGGAGTAATATAACCTTTGTCGATTTACATTATGAATATAAAAATCAATATTATATTGATAGAAAACTATGGTGGTTTAAAGATCACAAACCGCTTTAATAAATATTACAATCAATGACAGTAGTTTCATTTTTCTGGATTAATTCATAATTTCTCGCCCCCTTACTTTCTTAATTCCTTGAACATTAAAGAAGATTAATGACTAAGGTAGAAAATGGTAGATTCGATGTTATTATCCTTGGGGCAGGTGCGGCCGGTTTACTTTGTGCTATTACAGCTGCAAAAAGAGGGGTTAGCGTATTAGTTTTAGAGAAGTCTAATAAGGTTGGTAAAAAAATACTTATGTCAGGTGGGGGGCGTTGTAATTTCACCAATCGTTTTGTGAGTGCTGAAAATTTTGTTTCTTCAAATCCTCACTTTTGCAAATCGGCATTAGCTCGTTTTACTCAGTGGGATTTTATCGATATGGTTAATAGGCATGAAATAGAATATGAGGAGCGAAAACACGGGCAACTTTTTTGTATTAATTCGTCAAAGGATATTCTGAGGATGCTATTAAATGAATGTGAAAAGCTTGGAGTGCAAATTGAAACTCACATTGAAATAATTTCCTTATTAGTCACATTAAACAATATAGACAATTTCAAGCTTACTTACTCACAATCGAGCCGTGGTGTTAATACCCGCGAATTGTATTCCAGATCAATTGTTGTTGCTACAGGGGCGCTTTCAGTTCCGACATTGGGAGGAAGCGGCAAGGGTTATGATATAGCAAGTCAGTTTGGCCTTAATGTTAAACCGCGGAGCGCAGGTTTAGTGCCGTTAACGTTTGATGGAGAAATTAAAGAGCTATGTAAAAATCTTTCTGGCATCTCTATTGATGTTGAAGTTATTTGTGGGAAAACGAGCTTTACTGAGAAATTGCTTTTTACTCATCGAGGAATTAGCGGTCCTGCTGTTTTGCAAATATCTAATTATTGGCAGCCTGATTGTGCTGTTAGAATTAATTTAATGCCATCGATTGATGCGGTAAAAGTACTTCAATCCTTTAAGAGGGATCAGCCATCTAGCGTTTTGCGAACGGCATTGAAGGCCTATTTCCCAAAGGCTCTGGTATTAGAGTTACAAAAGATTTGGTGGGCAGATTTAGAGGACCGTCCGTTGGCGGCGTTTTCTAACAAGCGGCTCGATGTTATTGGGAGGAAAATAAACTGTTGGATGCTTAAGCCTTCTGGTAATGAGGGATATCGTACAGCAGAAGTGACTTTAGGTGGGGTGGACACAAATGAATTAAGCTCGCAGAGTATGGAGGCTAAGAGACAACCAGGTTTATTTTTTATTGGCGAGGTTGTAGACGTAACTGGCCACTTAGGAGGTTTTAACTTTCAATGGGCATGGTCATCTGGACACGCTGCTGGATTGTTTGTTTGATCTTTCATTTCAATCTGTGAGGGGTTATTTCGTTCTATGTTTTATTGCGGCGGCCTTGGATTTTTTGCGGATTAACAGTTAATAAAATTCAATATACATAAGGTTGTCGCTTTTTATTATTCTCACACTTTTTATTACACTTTGATTTTCAGTTTAACATAATGGAAAAAAATATTATTAAATCCCGTCTATTGGAACTATCAAGAGATGATCTAAACCTTTCTAGATTAGTTGATCTAACTGTCTACGAAGTGAGCCGTGTTATTTCTTGGGAGCAGAAGCAAAATTATGGTTTAAGTTTTCATGTGTTAGAACACTTTAGTGATAAGCCCGAAAAAGCGCTCCATACTATATATAGGTATAACGAAGCGGATATATATGAGTTATTATCAATCATGATAAGATTAGAAAAACAATTTGATAAAATGAGGAATGCTTATATATCTGTAGAGTGGAAATGAGTTCATCCAAATAATAAAATTTTGAAGCCTAGAGTTAGACTTGCATCAACAAAAACCAGGAATGGTTTGGATGTCTTTTTATATGCACATGATGATTCTTTTGGTATCTCTATTGATGGCAAAGAGCTAATGCACTCTAAAGCCTCAGCCTCTGAATGTTATCTTGGTAAAATTGGCGTTTCGCATCTAATTAATGCGGAAAAGTCCAGGATTCTGATTGGAGGTCTTGGTCTCGGATTTACCTTGAAAAGTGTTTTGAGTCATTCGAGTTCCTTTGTGAAAGTTGATATTGTTGAAATAATCCCTGAAATAATTGATTGGAATAAAACATTTTTGCATGGCTTAAACGGAAGTTTACTTGAAGATCCTAGAGTAAATGTTGTCAACGCTGACGTTTCGGAAATTATTTTTGATACTCAGTCTAATTTTTATGACGGAATAATTTTAGATTTAGATAATGGTCCGGTACCTATGGTTGATGAAAATAACGCAAATTTATATGAATACAGTGGCATCAAAAAAATGAATAGAAAATTAAGAAGCAATGGTCGAATTGCAATATGGTCTGCAGGGCCAGATTTAGATTTCGAAGATATGTTGAAAATAAATTCTATTAATTTTTCTAAAATTCAAGCGAAAGTACATCAAGGAGCAAAACGAGCTAGGCATTTAATTTACGTTATTAAAAAGTATTAAGTTATTAGTCAGATTTTTCTTAATAACTAAAAATAACCATTTTATAAATAGGGTAAAATTTAAAATAGATTCTCATATGATGCCTTTAATTCTAAATGAGGTGTCATTTTTTAATATTTGGTTTTTTATCAACTTTCCAATTATTATTGCGCCTTAAACCGTAGTAAGGGTAATAGTCCCAAGGGGCGTCCAATCCTAGCGCTCTAGGATCCTTGGTTTTAATTAAATGTTTATTAAGCAGTGTTCTCATTCTTTTAAGAGCGCTGTTGAAGGTTGGGTTCTCTGCTATGTTTATAAGCTGTCCGGGGTCAGATTTTATGGAATAAAGTTCTTCAGCGGGCTTTTTTCCAAATGCTAAATCATAAAAACGTTTAGTGTTTGGTTTGTTTTTTTCATTCATAATTAATGTTTTAGTTGGGGATGAGTCGACTTCTCCAAAAGGTATGTAACGAGCACAATATTCCCGATCTGGATTCCCTGCCGGCCACCGATCGGGTTCGTGATTTTTGATGTATAAAAAATCTTTTGTTCGAATCGCTCGGCTCGGAAATCCCTTTCCTCCTTTGCGGCAGCCGTCGTGTCGTTCCATGGCGATAAATGCGCTAGTGCGCTCATTTAACTGCTTGTTCTTGAAAATATCCATCAAGCTATTAGCTGTCATCATTTTAGGTGGACGTAAGCCTGATGCTTCAAGGAATGTTGGAGCGAGATCACTTAAATTTACAAATGAATTGATGGTTCGGCCGGAATTTTGAATGCCTTTAGGCCAGCGGATTGCTAAGGGAACACGAGTTCCATCGTCATATAAACTTGCCTTAGCTCGAGGGAAGGGCATTCCATGATCACTTGTTACTACAACAATAGTGTTATCTAGCTTTCCAATTGCTTCCAGTGTTTTAATTGCCCTAATCACCATTCTGTCGAAATGTTCGATTTCCATATAGTAATCAAGAATGTCGTTTCTCACAATAGGATCATCAGGGAAGATCGGTGGGACTATAACTTTGGAAGGGTCTTTTCCATCCTTGAGTCCTGATCCTTTTTCGAAATTTCTGTGTGGTTCGTAAGTTCCCAGCCAAAAACAAAAAGGCTGATTGCTAGAAATTTGTTTTAAAAATTCTTCAAAATTAGTTGCGTAATCATTTTTTGAGACGCTTTTCAATGATGTTGATAATTTCTTTCCTTCGTATCTTATTCCAGCTGGATTGACTGTTCGACCGCCTGGTTCAAGTCGGCCCGGACTCCATCCTTTTCCTGTGAATCCAACTGCGTAACCAGCCTCTTCCAGGGCTTTTGTGTAAGTGATGAACTTGGCCGGTAAAGTGCTGTGAATATTTCCTGCCTCTTCCAAGCGCCAAATTGGTTGTCCAGTAAGAATTGAGCTTCGGGAAGGGCCGCAGGTTGGAGCATCGCAAAAAGCATTTATAAATCGGAGCCCTTCTTTGGCGATTTTGTCAAATCCTGGTGTTTTTACGACAGGGTCCCCGTTGGCTCCAGTATGCGCATAGGATTGGTCATCGGATATGCAGAATAAAATATTAGGCCGAGCGCTTGCAGCTTGAGTTTTAATACTTTGATGAAATGTTACTGCAATTATCGTAATTAAAAAATATTTTAGCATTATATAAATATGGGGTGATATTTGTATTTATTTTATTTGTTTACCAGCAAAAGAAAGTGGTTTTGTGCGGTCTTTCATTGATATAAGTATAGATTCTTGATTACATTTGTTTTTTATATGGTCGATTGTGAAGGAATTATTAATAACTAAATATATTCCTGATACTTGTTGATGTGATGATTTTAGTAATATAGGAGAAATATCTTGATACGTTTTTATGTCTTAATCTCAGTTTGTTTAGTAATGAACAGTGTGTTTGCTGTTAATCCATTGGTGGATTGGCCTCAATTTCGAGGTCCAGATGGTAATGGAAATATTGGTGAATTGAATCATCCAGCAAAATGGTCAATGGAGCAGAATCTTGCATGGAAACAGTCGATACCGGGAGGGGGTTGGTCTTCGCCCGTAGTTGCTGGAAACAATATTTTTGTTACGACAGCAGTTGATTCTAACAATACAAAACCGCTTAATCACGCTGGGGGAGTTCGAAACATGCGAGGTAAGAGGGCTTCAGAGCCGTTCGATTTCAAGCTCATATGTATTAGTCTTAAGGATGGCGCATTTAAATGGGAAACAAGTATAGCTAATAAGAAGCCAGAATTCAGAATACATCCTTCTAATACTTATGCAACTGAGTCCCCTGTTACTGATGGTAAATATGTTTATTGCTATTTTGCGGCTATCGGAAAAGTGGCGGCGGTAGACTTTAGTGGTGAAATATTTTGGACAATTGATGTAGGAGCTTTTCCAAGTGGCAATGGTTTTGGGAGTGGAAGCTCTCTGGGATACAAAGATGGAAAATTATTTCTTCAATGTGATAATGATAAAGATTCTTTTGTATTGTCTCTTGATGCAAATACTGGAAAGGAGTTATGGAAACGAAAACGCTCCTCTAGTACTAGTTGGTCATCTCCCTTTATATGGAAGAATAGCAAAAGAACTGATCTAGTAGTATGTGGTTCCGGTACGGTTACTGGTTATGATCCTAATACAGGTTTAACTCTTTGGAGATTAACAAATGTTAGTACCGCTTTTACGGCTTCACCTGCATCTGATTCTTCACACATTTTTTTAGGTAATAGTAGTCCAAGAGGGCAAGGCCCATTAATTGCTATTAATTCTCTAATTAAGGGTGAATCCAGACTGGAAATCAGCAATCTTTCCAAAGGTGTGACATGGGGACACTTACGTGGAGGCCCAGGAATGGCTTCTCCTGTTGTAAGCAGTGGTTTTCTTTATGTTTGCAGTAGGGGTTTTCTGGCTTGTTATAATGCTAAGACAGGCAAACAGATCTATAAGTCTCGATTACCTAGTGCTAAGTCAATTGCTGCTAGTTCATGGGCTAATGACAAGTATGTCTACTTGATGGATGAATCAGGAAAAACATTTGTTATAGAGTCTGGTTCCAAATTTAACATTGTTGCTGAAAACCAATTGAATGACTTGTTTTGGTCAACTCCTGCTGTCTCTAAAGGGGCCTTATTGCTCCGAGGTGCAAATAAGCTTTATTGTGTTCGTAAATAGCGGCTTCAGAGAATTAATTTATATTTATCTTTTAGAGGAGTCTTTAATTTCCTGTTCTTTAGATGGATCCTTCTTAAACGGAAAAACAAGCTGATTAAGATAGCCTTTGGGAAATTTTGTGTCTGCTAGTCCTGTAGATTTCGGCCACTGGTCACCTGGGAGGTGGTATGTTCCAAACAGTATGTCAATAAAAGGAAAGTGTATGGAAAAATTTTTGTCATATGTTTCGGGGTCATCAGAATGATGCCAATGGTGATATTGTGGTGTAACGATTAAATATTTAAGAAAACCAAAAGGGATACGTGTGTTCGAGTGAACACCAACAGCTTGCAATGAAACAATAATTACATACATGTAAAAAACTTCTATAGAAAAGCCGAGTAAATACAAAGGCATGTAAGAAAAAGATCGAGTTAAAAGTATATCGATAATATGCAACCTTGAACCAGCCATCCAGTCTACAGCTTTGATTGAATGATGGACTGCGTGGAATCTCCATAAGAATGGTATTTTATGGAAGAACCTGTGTGCTGTATACTGGCAAAGATCGGTAACAAGTAGAGCTATTGGAAGTTGTATAATAAAAGGAATATTTTGAATAAACTTGTGCAAGTTTTCCATATTCAAACTTCCGAAGAAGTAGCTCGCAGGTGACTGCACCGAAACTGCGACCAACTGAACAAAAATATGACCAATAGCAAAATATATTAGATCGGTCTTCCATTCTTCATGAAACTTTGACTGGTTCAGTTTTTTTGGAAAAAAAAGTTCTATTGGAATAAAAATTAATCCTAAAACTAATAAATCTAATAATAGCCAATCCAAGCTTATATAAAACCCTGCTTCATGAAATTGTTTAATCTCAACACTTGCTCCACCCATTAAAATAGAAATTCCGCTTATAAGGGTGCCCCAGAAAGCCGGTTTCTTGCTTTTACATAAAATTAAACTAGTTAGTGCAAATAAGAATGAAAACAACATGCACATTAGTAAGACTTTGCGTAGGGTTTCTATTGGATAATTTTTTCTAAAATCTGGTGTAGTGAAAATCTCGGGTAATAAGAAGCACAAGACGCCGCCAAAAGAAATCAATGCAAGAAAAATAGAAATGTAGCCGCTAATATAGCCTTCGCCTATCTTTAATCGCGAACTTGGTGTTGAGTTTTTATTTTCTTTCATTTCTTAATTCTTCGGCTGTCTTAGCTCCGCGATTTCGTAGCAATTCAATAATAACTTCTTCATTCCAAAATAATGCATCATCCATAATGGTTCCGCCAATATTGTCAGTAATATTTAGATCGGCTTCGCTATTTATTAAAAAGATAATTATTTCTTTGTGATTATACAATACGGCCCTATGTAATGGAGTGTCTTTCCACTTGCCGGCAGTTACATTTTTATTGACCCCAGCATTAACAAGTTCCATTACTAATTCTATATCACCTTCTTCCGCTGCACGGTGTAGTAAAATCTCATTACTCGTTAGAAACAAATCACAACCTGTAAATAGAAATGCTGCGGTTGTAATTAAGATGTTTTTCATTTTACTTTTTTTGATGCTCTCTCTTGAATCCAAGGAACATCATT
>MDSV01114838.1_pt1 | contig 10982 bp, 12 predicted proteins | sample 810851 | NCBI WGS metagenome assembly MDSV01 (sample SAMN05326640, study PRJNA326480) | marine metagenome | isolation source: seawater | place: Atlantic Ocean: North East | collected 2012 | reverse complement strand
TATAATTCTAAAATTCTCTCCTTTGAATAAGCTCGTTCAATTCTAAAAGCTAATATAGCTTCTTTTATTTTTCTGTTAAATGAAACTTCATTTGTAAGTAAAAAATTTTTAGCTACTTGCTGTGTTATTGTTGAAGCTCCCTCTAGTCTCTTGTTTCCTCTCATATTTTGTAAGTTTTTAATCAAAGCTCTAATTATGCCTTTTGCATCTACTCCTGGATGATTAAAAAAATTCTTATCTTCTGCAGATAAAAATGAGTTAATAACTTTTTTAGGAATTGACTCAAAAGGTATGAATAATCTTTTTTCTAAAGCATATTCTGCAATCAATCTACCATCGTTTGAATAGACTCTGCTTGAAATTGGAGGTTGATAATTTGAAAGCTTTTTATAATCTGGTAGTCCTATTGAAAAGTACCAAAGTGTCGAAAATACAAACAAAAGGCAAACTGCGATAGAAATTATAAAAAATTTTATTGAAAAATTTATAAATTTTAACATCTTGAATACTGTAATGCGTAAAATTTGGCTATCTTAGGGCACTATTAATTTATTATGAGTGCAATTATGCCTAAAATTGTATAATATTAAATTATGACAAAATACAAAATTACGAAATTTAACTCTTTCAAAGGAATTCAATTAAAATGGAAAAAAATCTTTATATCGATGCTTCGCATCCAAATGAAACCCGTATTGTTCTTAAATCTCAACACTCAATCGAAGAATATGAGTTTGAAAATAAGGACAAGTTAAATTTTAAAAATAATATTTATCTTGGAACAGTTAGTAGAGTAGAACCCTCTTTACAAGCAGCCTTTATAAATTTTGGAAGAATTAAACACGGATTTCTTGCATTTAACGATATTCAATCTGACTATTATCAAATACCTTTAGAGGATAAAGAAAGAATTAAAGATGCAGAGGAAAAAATAAGAGAAAATTTAAAAAATAAAACACTAGAAGAGATTTCTAATGAAAAAAATTCAGATTCTTCTAATGAAAAATTGACAGAGCAAAATGAAGAAGGGAAAAATTTAATAAAAAATTCCGATGAAGTTAAGAAAGAATATAGAGAAGAATTAAAAATCTCTTACGGTTTAAAGAGATATAGAATCCAAGAAGTCATTAAACCAGGACAAGTAATATTAATTCAGGTAATTAAAGAAGAGAGAGGTCAAAAAGGTGCTGCTCTTACAACTTTTATATCTTTAGCTGGTAAATACATGGTTTTAATGCCTAACACTCCTAAAGGAGGGGGGATATCTAGAAAAATTTTTAATTCTTCAGATAGACAAAAAATAAAAAATATACTTAATCAAATAGAAATTCCTAAAAGTATGGGCGCAATAGTTAGAACAGCTGGTGCTAACAAAACAAAAAATGAAATAGAAAAAGATTTTAAAAATACATTAAAAACTTGGGAAGAAATTGCTGATAAAGCTTTAAATTCTAATGCCCCATCTTTAGTCTATGAAGAGGGGGATATTATAAAAAGAACTTTAAGAGATACTTACGATAATGAAACAAAAAATGTCTATATAGACGGCAATGAAGCTTATCAAAAAGCAAAAAAATTTATGAAAGCCTTGATGCCAAAAAATGTAAAAAATATAAAAAAATATAGAGGTAAAATTCCTTTATTTCACGATGCAAATATTGAAAAGGAATTAAATAATATTTTCGAACCTACTGTAAAATTAAAATCTGGTGGGTATATAGTTATAAATCCAACTGAAGCACTTGTGGCAATTGACATAAATTCAGGACAGTCCACAAAACAAACTAATATTGAAAAAACAGCCTTAAATACTAATCTTGAAGCAGCTGAAGAAATAGCTCGTCAAATAAAATTGAGAGATTTGTCAGGATTAATAGTAGTAGACTTCATAGATATGATAAACTTTTATAACAGAAGATCTGTAGAAAAAAAAATGCGAGAGAGTATCAGAAAAGATAGAGCTAGAATTCAAGTTGGTAGAATAAGTAATTTTGGCTTATTAGAAATGACAAGACAAAGGTTAAGAGAAGGTTCAATTGATTGGGAAACAATATTGTCTTTAGAATCTTTTTCTCAAAAAATTATTAAAAAGATTGAACTTTTGGCTTTTACCAATAAAGTTAAAATTATAAAGGCATATATTCCTGAAAAGGTAAAATTATTCATTGAAAATAAGTTATCTAAAGAAATTCAATACTTTGAAAAGAAATATTCTTTTAAAATAGATTTTTTATCCGATATAAAATTAATAATACCTGAATATAAGATTGAACTTTTAAATAAATCGAAAAAAATTATTAATACTTTTGAAAATATTCATAAAATTGATGGAATTATTTATGACAAAAATGAAAATAAGAAAATTAAAGATAGCGGAACTCTAAAAAAATCTAAAAAGTTAAAGATAACGAAAAAAAAGATTAAAAATTTAAGAACATTGTGGGTAAGAAGAAAAAAAACTAAATCAAACCCTCGTTCGGTGAACTAGCTTTTCCAAAGAAGTTTTTTTTCATTCTACCAGCTAAATAAGAATCTCTTCCTGAAATAACTGCATTTTTAAATGCCCTGGCCATCACAATTGGATTTTTAGCATTAGCAATAGCGCTATTAATTAATACTCCATCACAACCCATTTCCATAGCTATAGTTGCATCCGAAGCAGTACCTATTCCTGCATCTATAATTACTGGGACTTTAGATTTTTTAATTATTAATGAAATATTAATTTTATTTTGTATTCCTAAGCCAGAGCCAATAGGAGATGCAAGAGGCATAATTGCAGAAGCACCGTAGTCTTCTAATTTTTTTGCTAGTAATGGATCGTCCGTACAGTACACCATTACTTTAAATCCCTCTTTAACTAGGGTTTTAGTTGATTTAAGAGTTTCTATCATATTAGGATATAAAGTTTTCTTGTCTCCTAAAACTTCTAGTTTTACTAATTTCCATCCTCCCATCTCTCTAGCAAGTCTTAAAGTCCTTAAAGCTTCTTCTGATGTAAAGCACCCTGCAGTATTAGGTAAATAAATTATTTTTTTTGGATTAAGATAATCAGTTAAAATTGGCTTTTTTTTATCTAAAATGTTTACCCTTCTAACGGCTACAGTAACCATTCCAGCTCCTGACTCTTTTACAGCTTTTGCAGTTTCTTGAAAATCTTTATATTTTCCTGTTCCAACAATTAATCTAGATTTTAACTTTATATTTTCAATCTTAAAAATATCTTTACTCAATTTATCCTCCACCTATAAAATGAACTATCTCTAATCTATCTCTATTTTTTAAAAATCTTTTTTTATAATGTATTTTTGGTATAATGACTCCATTATATTCTATAGCTACTTTTTTGTTATTAAGCTTAAATTTTTTTAATATATCATAAATAGTTACTTTAGATTTAACGGTAATTTTTTTTCCATTTAATTGTATTTTTGCCATAATTGAGTTAACTAACTATCTTAAAATCTAACTATGCATAAAATTATAATTCTTAATGGACCAAACCTCAACCTTTTAGGTGAAAGAGAAAAAGAAAAATATGGCAATGTTACATTAGAAAATATAGAAAATAGTTGTAAAGAATTTGCTAAAAAAAATAATTGTAATCTTTCTTTTTTTCAGTCAAATATTGAAGGTGAACTTGTGAACGAAATTCAAAAAACAAGAAATGACCAGCATGGATTAATAATAAATGCTGGAGGTTATACACATACTTCTGTTGCAATACATGATGCCCTCAAAATAATAAATATACCTATTATTGAATTGCATATAACCAATATTTACAATAGAGAAGAATTCAGGCATAAATCATTAATTAGCAAAGTTGCTTCTGGAATTTTATGTGGATTTGGGACTGAAGGTTACATAATGGCACTACAAGCTATGAAAAATTACTTAAAATGAAAATTGATAAAAAATTAATTAAAGAACTGGTAAATCATTTAAGCGAATTCAATTTAACCGAACTGGAATATCAAGAAGGTGAAATAAAAATTAAAGTTTCAAGGGCCTCCAAGGGAATAGAGCAAATTAAATCGTCTGCAATGGTCTCTCCAAACAAAGCAGTTTTAAATAAGTCAGATGACTCTGATGGGATAAGAGTAAAGTCTCCAATTATTGGGACTGCTTACCTAGCGCCAGAGCCTGGGGCTAAAAAATTTATTGAAGTTGGGGATAAAATAAATAAAGGTCAAACTGTAATGATTGTAGAGGCAATGAAAACAATGAATCATGTTCCCTCAACAAGTGATGGTATAGTAAAAAAAATTCTTGTAAATGATGGTCAACCAGTAGAGTTTGGACAACCACTAATCATTCTAAAGTAAAAAATAATGTTCAAAAAAGTATTGATAGCTAATAGAGGTGAAATTGCCGTTAGAATAATTAGAGCCTGCAAAGAATGGGGAATTGAAACTGTCGCTGTCCATTCAGATGTTGACTCAGATGCAATGCATGTACGATTGGCAGATGAGAGCGTTTGTATAGGATCTCATCAACCTCAAAATAGTTATTTAAATATTTCATCAATAATGTCTGCTGTAGATTTAACTGGAGCAGAAGCAATTCATCCGGGATATGGTTTTTTGTCAGAGAATGCAAAATTCGCTGACACAGTCAGTAAGCATGGAATTAAATTTATTGGACCAAGCTCTGATTTAATTTCAAAAATGGGAGACAAAATTGAAGCCAAAAGAATAGCAAAAAAATATGGTTTGCCAATAATTGAAGGTTCTGAGGGAGGCGTTAAATCCTACTCAGAAGCAAAATCTATATGTAAAGAAATTGGATATCCTGTTTTAATTAAAGCAGCTGGTGGTGGTGGTGGTAAAGGAATGAAAATTGTTGAAGAGGAAAAACAGTTAGAAAACTTATTTTTAACTGCAAAAAATGAAGCAAAAAAATATTTTGGAAATGATGAACTGTATATAGAAAAATATTTTAAACATCCTAGACATATTGAAGTACAGATTATGTCAGGGAAAAACAAGACTGTCCATCTAGGAGAGAGAGACTGTTCAGTCCAAAGGCGTCATCAAAAATTAATTGAAGAAACTCCTAGTCCGGTATTGACTGAAGAGCAAAGAAAAGATCTTCTTCAAAAAACTGTTAAAATGGTCGAAAAAATTGGATACGAAGGAGCGGGAACAGTCGAATTTATTTATGAAAATGGAAAATTTTATTTTTTGGAAATGAACACAAGAGTACAAGTTGAGCACCCAGTAACAGAAGTTCAAACTGGTATAGATATTGTTAAAGAACAATTGTGGATAGCGTTTACTGGAGAAACTGCTTTAAAACAAAGTGATATAGATCCAAGAGGCCATTCCATAGAATGTAGAATAAATGCTGAAAATCCAGCTCTAAATTTTCAGCCAAGTCCAGGAGTAATTAGCGTATGTCACCAACCTTCTGGATTCCGAACTCGTGTTGATGGATCAGTTTTTCAAGGATGTAAAATAACACCTTATTATGACAGTTTAATAGCAAAAGTTATTTGCAAAGGGAGAAACAGGACAGAAGCTATTCAAAGAGTTTTAAGATCTTTAGATGAATTTGTTTTAGAAGGAATTACAACTACTATAGATCTTCACAAAAAAATATTAAGTCATAAAAAATTTATAAATTCAGATTTTGACACAAATTGGCTGAGTAAAGAAAAATTCTTCTAGGAATTGTTACAATTTACTAATTGTAAATCATAAATAGCATGGTCAAAAGGAGCAATAGTTGGATCAGAAGAAAAGGTCCATCCATTGAAAATAAAAACTTTTTCATTCTCATTCTCAGAAATATCTTTCACTTGTAAATAAGCAACGTTATTAATAATATTTGCTGAATTTATTTTTCCACATTTTAAAACCTTTATTTCAAGAGGCCCAAATTTTTTTATTTCACCCAAGTTTATTGTTATCTCTGACGTCTTTGCTGTAATTTTATCTAATCCAATAAACTTTGCGCTAGATATATTATTTTTTATCAAAATTTTTTTTTTATTTTGAATCATTTCTTGATTAGTTACGTCATTTGACGTGTCTTCAACGTCTTCAAAGCTTGGTTTTAATTCATTTAAGTTGATTAAAGGAGAACTTAAAATTCTATCCTCAGCAACAGATGAATAGCCATAAAAAATTAGAAAAACGATTGATATAAAAAAAAATTTATTTCCAAGTTTCATATTTTTTTAATTTATCCCTTTTTGTTATTTTTGTGGGTTTGTAACTGTCTTTAGATCCAGTTTTATTCTCTGTGTGTTTTTTTTGCCAATTATATTTTTTCTCATTATCACTAGGAATTTTGTCTATAGTGTGATGCATCCACATAAACCAATCTGAAGTAATTTTTGTAGCCTCAATTTTATTAGAGTATATTACCCACCTTTCATCATGTTTATTTTTATAGTATTTGTTTCCAAACTCATCTTTGCCCATTAATTTTCCGAAGAATAATGTCTTTAAAAAAGTTCCTAATGTCTGTCTATTCCACCATGTAAAAAATATTTTCAAAATCATCTTTCAAATTTTATAAGTCCACACAATTAATAAGTGTATAATTATTTATATCAGATAGTTATAATATTTGCTATACAAGTTAATAAACAGATTCCTTTTTAAAAATGAAAAAATTTATAGTTGAAACTTATTATACTTGCACCTTCAAAACAGTTCATAATTTAGATAATTTAAATGATCAGGAACTGTCAAAAATTGACTCTAGAAATGATGGAGAAGTAGAAGTGATTGATGTCAAATTAAATAACCGTAAAACAAAAAAAATTGGAGACAAAAAACAATCTCCAGAAAAAAACAAAAAAACAGAAAATCTTTTATCTTCTGCTGTCTCAGAAAAAATAGTAGACAAAACAGAAAAAAATATTCTTAATAAAAATATACCTTTAAAAATAAAAAATAATTCAAGGTTTAAGATGCCTGATAGAAGAAAGGGTTATATTCAAAAGGCTCAAATAGGAGATCATAAAGTATATTTGCACACTGGTGAATACGATGATGGTAAAATTGGGGAAATTTTTATAGACACAAATAAAGAAGGAGAGCTGGTGAAAGCTATGATGAATAATTTTGCTATAGCAATTTCTCTTGGTCTTCAATATGGAGTGCCGCTAGATGAATATGTTGATGCATTTATTGATACAAAATTTGAACCATCTGGAAATGTAATAGGTAATGATAGAATTTTAAGCGCATCATCTATTTTGGATTATGTTTTTAGAGAACTTGCTATATCGTATTTAGGTAAAGAAGACCTAGCTCATACTCCTTCAATTGCAAATACCAAAGATATTAGTAATGAAACTACGGACGACAAGTTTTTAAAAATTGTTAAAAATATAACTTCAAAGGGTTTTGTTAGAAGCAATTATGAAGAAAAACTTGTTGATCTTTCTGATGTAAGAATCAATCTTAAATCTAAAAATTAATTTTTTTTAATATCTAGTTTTATTCCAAGTTCTCTCAATTGTTTTGCTTCAATGTCCGATGGTGCTTTCATCATAAGATCTTGGGCATTTTGATTCATAGGGAATAAGGTGACTTCTCTTATATTTTTTTCATTAGCAAGTAACATTACAATTCTATCTACACCAGGAGCTATTCCTCCGTGAGGTGGGGCTCCGTAACTTAATGCATTTAACATTCCACTAAATTTTTCTTCAACTTGTTTTTTGTCATATCCCGCAATTGCAAAAAGTTTGTACATTAGTTCTGGAATATGATTTCTTATTGCACCAGAAGATAGTTCAATTCCATTACAAACAATATCATATTGAAATGCTTTTATTTTCAAAGGATCGCTTAGATCTAATTTGTCTATTTCTCCTTGTGGCATCGAAAAAGGATTGTGACTAAATTTCACTTGCTTAGTTTTTTCATCTAACTCATACATTGGGTAATCAACGATCCAACAAAATGCAAATTGATCTTCATTAATCAAATTTAAATCTTTTGCAATTTTATCTCTTGCTAACGATAAAATTTTTTCAACTTCATGTTCTTTCCCACAAGCTAAAAATATACTATCCCCTATTTTTGCATCACACATTTTCATTATTTCCTTTAGAGACTCTTCGCTAAAAAATTTACCTACAGGCCCCTTCCCTGAAATTTTCTCCTTTTTTTCAATTGTAAAATAAGCCAGACCTGAAGAACCTTCCTCTTTGGCCCATTTATCTATATTGTCAAAAAAACTTCTTGGCTGATCTTTTGTATTTTTTGTAACAATACATCTGGCTTTTGAACCAGATTTTATTAATTTTTTAAAAATATCAAATTTTACATCGTTTCTTGTAAAAATATTTGTAACTTCATAAATCAATAAGGGATTTCTTAAATCAGGTTTGTCAGTGCCGTATTTAAGCATAGACTCTTTGTACGGAATTCTTGGGAACTTTTCATAGGTAATTTTTCTTGATGAAAATTGCTTAAATAAACTTTTCATCAACGTTTCCACAACTTCAAAAATATCTTCTTGTTCAACAAAAGACATTTCAATATCAAGTTGATAAAACTCTCCTGGACTTCTATCTGCTCTTGCGTCTTCATCCCTAAAGCATGGCGCAATTTGGAAATATTTATCAAAGCCCGAAACCATAATTAATTGTTTAAATTGTTGAGGCGCTTGAGGCAAAGCGTAAAATTTGCCTGGGTTTAATCTACTAGGAACTAAAAAGTCTCTAGCTCCCTCTGGACTCGATGAAGTTAAAATTGGAGTTTGGTATTCTAAAAAACCTAACCTCATCATTTCTGACCTAATGAATGATATTACTTTAGATCTTAATATAATATTCTTATGCATTACTTCTCTTCTAAGATCTAAAAACCTATATTTTAATCTTATATCCTCAGGGTAATCTTGTTCGCCAAAAACTGGCATTGGCAATTCTTTTGACTTAGATAATATTTTAATAGACTGAATAATTATTTCAATTGTACCAGTGGTTAATTCTAAATTTTCAGTTCCTTTTTCTCTTTTTGTAACTTTTCCAATAATATTTAAAACTGTTTCTGGTTTAGATTTTTCTAAAATGGAAAAAAATTCATTATCATTTTCAATTACACATTGAGTTAAACCATAATGATCTCTTAGGTCTATGAAAAGTAAATTTCCATGATCTCTTTTTCTGTGTAGCCAACCAGACAAAGAAACTGTTTTGTTTATATCTTTTTCAGATAACTCTGAGCAATTATGAGATCTATATTTATTCATTCAATAATACTTTTTTTATTAAATTAATATTTATCGATTTTCCAGAAGATAAAGATAAATCGTCTATTTCTTTTATAAATTTGAATACTTTTTCATACGAACGATCAATATTTCTAATAATATATTCAGAAATTTTAGGATTTATATCTATTTGTTTGTCTGAAAAAGATTTAGATATAATCACACGTAATAAATCATCTGTGGGCAAATTAATCCCTAAACTTACAAAACTTTCTGCTCTAGACTTTAGATCTCTTAATTTAAAATCTATATCTTTAATGGGTAAAATAGAATTTATAACAACATAACTATTAAGTTGTTTGTATTGATTTAATATTGAATAAAAGAGTTTTTCATCAATATTGTTATTATAATTTTCTATTATTAGACAATCCAATTTATTAAAATTTGATATAGTTTCGTTTTTAACATTTTCAGCGTCTAGTATTAAAGATGAGTTAATTTTTTTTTTTAAAATGTTAGATAAATGAGTTTTTCCACACCCCTTGGGGCCATAAATATTTACCCATTTATCGGGCCAGTTGGGCCAACTTTCTATCAATCTATATGCAGAGAAATTATTGCTAGAGACATAATAATCTTGTTCATAATATTTAGTTTTAAAAGGAAATTTAAATATTAATTGACTCATTAAATTATATCTATTTGCCAAGTTCCAGCTATCATTTTCAAATCAATTTTTTGATCTTTCAGTTTATTTATAATCTTATTTATTTTACCAAGATATTTAATTTTAACCCAAACATAATCTTTGTTGAATTTTTGGACATAAAAATTATCAATTAGATCTATCTTTTCTATTCTTTTATTAAATTCTACTAAATTGCTTTTACTATTTAATTGAATCTTGACGTTTAAAAATGAAGGTGTTCTAACATCTATTAAATTTTGTGACTTAATTAAATCGGTTATTACTTTATTTATATTTAAAATTATCTCTTCATTAAATTTTTTTTGATCTAAACCTTTTTTATTATTGATTGATAAAGTTTTATTTATTTTTTTACCTTCTATTCTTGTGTTTAAAAAAACCTCTGCAGTTTTATCTTTGATTTCAATATTAGCAAATATGATGTTATCTGCATCATACTCTTTAAAAAAATTTGATATGTCAATTTTATAGATATTATCTTTATTTAAATTTATATTCTGAATATTTTCTATATTTTCTGCAGGTAGAATATATTGAATTAAATTTTCAGAAATTTTATTATTCCAATGCTCATAAAAAAAATTTTTTGAATAAATAAAATATTGATTTTCTTTTTTTAGTAAAGGGAATAATATTACTTCAGTATTAACTATGTCTGAGTAAAGAATATTTTTATTATAGAAAAAATCATGTATTCTATCTTTATCAAAAAATACATTTATTTTTAAGATATTTTTATTTACTTTTTTTTCTTCTAAATTCATGATTTGATAATATGAAATTAATTTCTTAATTTCATTTAAACTCATGTTTGAAACTTTCTGATAATCCTCTTCTAGCAAAAGCCTATTGATCAGCTCATCAAAGGCTTTTTGAAAAGCTTGATTAGCAACTTTTTCTTTGTTTTTTGAAATTTCTTTACTTATCTCAATATTATTAACATTAAATATGTTGTTATTTGATAAAACATTTCCAGTTTTAAATAAAATAATTAATATGCAACATATAAATAATAAATTTTTCATAATTAGCTAATTATCATTTTTATCAATGAAAAAAATACAAAATAGTTATAAAAAAAGTGGCG